>Ga0209638_1000014_pt1 | contig 130602 bp, 118 predicted proteins | sample BarGraNGADG00211_FD_184490 | JGI IMG/M metagenome (GOLD analysis project Ga0209638, IMG submission 184490) | Arctic peat soil microbial communities from Barrow, Alaska - Barrow Graham LP Ref core NGADG0002-211 (SPAdes) (version 2) | ecosystem: Environmental > Terrestrial > Soil > Wetlands >... | reverse complement strand
AGGATCGTGAATTCGAGCGTAACGACGAATGAGTGCAGCAGGGCTTGCCCGGCGGCCTGGTTGAAGTCCAGCGCAAGTTTGTAGTTGTCGAAGCCGGCCACCGGTGCGGCCGTCCAGTTACGCAGGTAGAACTGGGTGAGTTTGAGGAAGCTGATCCCGATACCGAACAGCAGCGGAATGATGTGGATCAGCAGTTCCAGCCCGACCGCCGGCAGTATCAGAAGGTAGGGGAGAAGGTGCCTTTGACGCCGCCGCTTATGCGGTGGCGGCGCGGTCTTCGGTGCGGGGCGGTCCTGTTGAGCGGTATCGACCACAGCCTGGTTCCTTCTTCCAACTTGGCGGGCGCCGAAGCGCCCGCCAAGTCCTCAGGTCGTTGGTTATGAAGGAAACTAACTGCCGAGTTGCTGCTGTGCTGCAGCCATCTGACTGGAGATCTCGGTTGCGGTGACGGTCTTGCCGGTCGCCACTTCGGCGAACAGATTCTTCATCATCGTACCGATGAGCGTCTCGAACTGGCTCTCCTGCGCAACGGCCGGCAACGGCGCAGCGCTGTTGGAGAGGATGCTCTTGAAGAGTTGGACGGCCGGGGTCTGGAAGGCCGGGTCGCTGTACGCGTCGGAAACGGACGGAAGGGATCCATAGGCCTTGTTCAGGGTCTGCTGCTCAGGAGTGCTCGTCATGAACTTGATGAACTGGAGAGCAGCGCTCTGATTCTTCGAGTACTTGAAGACTGCGAGGTTGATGCCGGCGACCATGCTGGTGACCTGCTTGCCGCCAGCGGGCGTCGGAGACGGAAGCGGCACCGGCGCGACACCGATGTCATCCGCATTCATGCCGAGCTGGGCGAGCGAGCCGGAGGCAGCCTGCCAGATCACCATCGCGGTCTTGCCGGTGGCGAAGTCGCTCAGGGCCTCAGTGCCGTTTGAGTATTCGGCGTCGCTCGGGTTGACGATTTTGTCGCTCTGCATGAAGTTGAGGTACCGCTGGATCGCGGCGACGTTCTGCGGAGTATCGAAGGTCGGCTTGCCCGAGGCATCGAAGAAGGCGCCGCCCTGCTGCTGGCTCAGAGTGAACGCGGCGTGAACGTTCTCACTCACGCTGCCGCATTCGAGCGAGAGACCCCAGTGAGCCGGCGTCGTCAGGAGTTTGGCGTCGGTGACGAAGTCGGTCCAGGTGGCCGGCGGCTGAGTGATCCCGGCCGCGGCGAAGTACTTCTTGTTGTAGTAGAGGCCATACGCCAGGCTGTATAGCGGCACCGCCGTCGGCGCCTGGCCGGCTGCGCCAGTGGCCGAAAGGCTACCGGCTAGGAATCGATCCTTGCCGCCGATCTGGGCCATTGTTGCGTCGTCGAACTGCACGAATGCACCGGTCGCCTGAAGAGATGCCGACCAGGTGTTGCCGATGTTCACGACGTCCGCTCCCTGGCCGGATGTCGTCGCGGCGAGGATTCGATTGAGCAGATCGGACCAGGAAACGACTTCCAGGTTGACTTTGATGCCCGTCTGCTGCGTGAACTTGTCGAGCTCCGGCGTCAGGATCTGGCTGTCGTTGGCCAGGCTGGTCCCCTGGTTGCTCGCCCAGTAAGTCAGAGTCGTGCCGGCGCCGGAAGGGGCGCTGCTTGGGGCCGTGGTTGCGTTGCCGCTACTGCTTGGGGCCATGGTTGCGTTGCCGCTACTGCTTGGGGCCGTGGTTGCGTTGCCGCTACTGCATGCGGCCAGCGAGGACATCGCTATGACGGAGGCGAGGGCGACCGTCGCAGTCTTTCTGAAGAGCATGGTTGGTCCTTCCAGATCAGTCGCCCCAACAAGCTGCCAGGGCAATGGACATGCGATGTGTGTGCGCGTCTTGAGGGGTCGGCTGCACTCGGCACTGACCGCCGCCTCTACGGTCCGAGGGACTTGGGCACCGCAGCGTCGTGAACTCTGCCAGTGTTGTTCGTGGGCCCGTCGAGACGGAGTCACTTGCCCGCCATAGGCAGGCGATTGATTGGTTGTCGCAGAAGGAACTTGATGACGTGGCGCGCCACGAGAGCGGCCGCGAGTCGTTTGGGCAATCCGGCTCAGCTTCTCGTCATCGGCAGCCCTCCACTCGACTCGCGGATTACGAGCTCCGTCGGGAACATCACCTGCCTCGGCAGGTGATCTCGCGCTTCGATGCTGTGGAGCAGCAGACGCACCATCTCGTGACTCATGGCCTCGATCGGATGGCGCACGCTGGAGAGCGGAGGCTCAGTCGTCTGGGCAATCGGTTGATCGTCGAAACCTACGACGGCAACATCATCCGGAACTCGCCGGCCCGAACCCTGGAGCACACGCAGCGCCATTGCCGCCATCGAGTCCGAGGCCACAAACACGCCATCGAGATCCGGCTGGCGCTCGAGCAGAAGGTTCATCGCTCGAAGTGCGCCTTCCTGGCTGAAGCCTCCTACCGCCTCGAGCGTCGGGTCGATCGGAAGCCCAGCTGCCCCGAGTGCGTCCCGGAAGCCCAGGAGTCGATCCATGGCTGCCGGCATGTCCAGCGAGCCTGAGATTGTTGCCAGCTTGCGTCGACCCTGGGAGAGGAGATGCGCGGTGGCCGCGGCCGCTCCGCCGCGGCTATCGGCGTCGACATAACTAGCCCGAGCGCCCCGTGGCGCCCGACCGTTGACGACCACCGGCACACCCCGGGCTGCAATGTGCTCCGGGAGCGGATCGTCGCCGTGCAGGGCCGTCAGTACGACCCCGTCGATATGACCGGCGGCCAGGTATCGCTCCAGGTGCTTCTCTTCATCGAAGGACTGCGGCATGACGAGCAGGAGCTGGTAACCGCGAAGTGCCAGCGCGGTGCCAATGCCATTGAGGAAAATGAGGAAGAAGGGGTCCACGAAGAGCTGGGCAGTCGGCGTCGGGATGACCACGCCTATCGAATTGCTCCGTCGCGTCATCAGGCTGCGCGCGGCACGGTTCGGGACGTATTCGAGTTGAGCAATCGCCCTCTCGACCGCTCGCCGCGCATCCGAGTTCACTTTCGGGCTGCCGTTCACAACCCGTGAACTCGTGGCGAGTGAGACGCCGGCCAACCGGGCTACGTCCTCGAGGGTCACGCGGCGGCCGTTGGCCTTGTCGTCTTGCGGCATGTCTCCTGTGGACCGTGCCCTTCTCGCCGTTCCTCACCCAATCCGATCCATCGGGCGGGACGCGCGCGGATACGGATTCGAATCGATTGCAGCGGACCGCCCGAACCTCCAGATTGGGCGTTTGAGAAAGCGCTTGCACACTTCTTCGTACACGATATCACCCTCTGTCAATCAAATTTGGGATAGCGCTTTCCCGACCCAACGGCCTACGCAACCGACTGCACGGCCGATCTTGTCGCACTCGTCCAGGAGAGACTAACGGCGAACCCACCAACGCTCGCCGAGGCGCTCGGGGAGGCGTCGGCGAGCGAGCTTCGGGCGCGAATGCTCGAGACTAGCGTTCTGCCGGCACCTGAGCTCCTGACCGACATCCCCCACGCGCCCGATCCCCTACACGCGCACCGCTGGCGGTACTCCTGGGGGTGAGCATCTCGTAGTCGAGGACAGCCTCCGGCGCAAGCCGACCTGACCACAGAGGGTCGCTAGGTCAACAATCGGTCCGGGTCTCATCGACAATCGGACGCCTCGTCTCCACCTTCGAAGCGGAAGTCGCGGACTTCTTCGAGCACCTCCTCCAGGAAGCCGATCCCACGATCTTCGCCAGCATGGCCGCCCAGATGCCTGACCCCCTGTCCTTTGCCGACAGCGAACGGGGCAGCATCGCGCCGGACCTGCGGGCGCGATGCAAGCAGATCATGGAATCCGGTGGTCGACCACGGCTCGGACACCTCGCTCAGATCCCTCATTCCCACCTGCCTCCCTTCCGGGCGCGTGTCGTGAGCGAGCGGCAGGGCGTGCTAAACGTCTCCGCCCGCGACCCGGAGGCGGATGGCTAGACTTCACCGAGCGGCTATCGTGCTACAAGGAGATTTCGTCACGTGCCTCGATCGGCAGTCGCTATCGCTCTCCCGCCAGCTGAGTATGTAGCGGTCAGCGCGCAGCTCGCGGGGGCAGGCTACGAGCCTATCAAGGTCACGACTGCGGAAGACCTCGCGGAGCTGCTGAACGCTCGCCGTGACATCGGCGTGGTCATCCTCGACGGCGAGAACGACTTCGACCGGACCCTCGAGATGTACTCGCTGCTCCACGACGAGGATCGCGACATCCCGGCCCTGATGGTCTTCGCCGCTCGGGCCCTCGATCGTATGAGCCTGACAGGCAAAGCCCGCGTCAATGACGAGTACTTCACTCGCCCCTACTCGGCCGAGTCGCTGCGGTGGCGCGTCGAGGCAATGCTCATCCGGGCCGAGATCCCGGTCGAGAACACGGCGAGCGGGATCATGCAGGGGGAGTTGACAATCAGGTCGGCTGTCGACGAACACCGCGGCCAGATCGTTATCGTCTTCAATCCCAAAGGCGGTGTCGGCAAGACCACGATCGCCATCAACGCCGCCGCCCTGTTGCAGCTCCGAAAGGCGCAGCGCGTCCTGCTCGTCGACTGCGATACCGTCACCGGCCACATCGCCTCGTCGCTGGGCATGGAGAACGTCCGGACCGTAGCGGACGCCTGGGCCGAGGACCTCGACACCGGCGTGGAGGAGGCATTCGCGGATATAGCGGCCCCGCACCTGAACGGCGTCTCGGTTCTGGTCATGACCGCATCCCCTCTCCACACCGAGATCCTCGAGCCCAAGCGCGTCGCCGAGGCGATCACCACCGCCTGTCGCGTCTACGACTGGGTAATCGTGGATATGCACCCGGACTATGGGCCGTTAAACCAGGTCGTCTTCGAGCGGGCGGACAAGATCATCGTCCCGGTCACACCGGATGTACCTGCCATCCGGGCCGCCGTCCAGTTCGGCAAGGTCGCCGTCGAGCTTGGAATCCGCGACCGTCTGGCCATGGTCGTGAATCGCGCTAACAGCGGCGTATCGGTCGCGGACGTGGAACGGACCGTTGGTATGCCGGCCCTGGCGGAGATCCGGTCGGCGGGCATGCTTTTCGTTCGGGCGGCCAACGAGGGTCGCTCGGCGGTGGAGCGCTTCCCCAAGGAGAAGGTCATTGGGGACATCGAGAACCTGTGCAACCGCTTGATGGCCAGCCGCGACTCGGGCGCAGCCAAGTCTGGCCAGGGCTTCCGCGGCATCTCCGGCGGCAGCCGGAACACCAACCCGTCGGTGCGCGCCTCTTAGGCGCCGACTCTCCCGGCACGACTCCGAAATCGGCGACTGACAGCATGCACGATCAAGCCATCGTGATGATCACCAAAGCCGATCCGGTCCCCAGCCCGGGTGGCAATTGCAACCTCCGCGCTATTGCCCTAGCAGAGAAGGTCCGCGTCGAAGCCGCCGGCGGAATACTGGGCTAATGCGACACGGCCGCCGGTGAAGCCTTTGGCGCTGCAGTTGGTTACCGCCTGCCGGGCGGAGCTGGCACCGGCCACCCAGCTCGGATAGGCAGAGAAGACAGACGTGCCGCCGGTGATCTGGTTCCATTGGTACTGAGTCGAATAGAAACCGATGCCGGCCGTGTTCATTGATTGTAGATACGCGACCGCACCCCCGAGAACCGCCATGTTGAGGGTGACGTCGGTCCGCCAGCTGTTGTTGATCTCGACGTCGAGCCACCACAGGTTCGGGGACGGCGTGCTGGTTGCGCCCGGAGAGGCTAGGCCCAGGGAGACATAGGCGCTGGCCGCCGTCCTGTAGGAGTCGGCCGCCGCGTTCCAGCCGTAGTCGTAGGCGCAATCGACGGTATCTGATCCCGGCACCGCCGGTGTGTTGCATTGGCGCGGGGACGTTTGGTCATCGGGCCAGCGGGAGGAAAGAGCAGGTCCGGGGTTACCGGTGTTGGCGTAGAGCTGCGCCCTTACTCCGCCCGCCCACGCGAGCTCGGGCGGGCCATCGCCCGTACCCAGGCATGGGTTGGTGATGAATACGATCCCCTTGTTCACGCCCACGATCCCGAACTCGGCGTTGGTGGGGAATGGGCGGCCGCACTGCGGGTAGGAGATGTCGTACCAGCACGGTGTCGCTGCGGTATCACAGTTGAGAGCATGCTGCCAGCCCATGTCGACTTCGGCCACGGCCGCGTGGACCCCGATAGTGCCTGTCAGAAGGACGCCGACGCTGAAGACGGTAGCCCACTTGCTCGGGGACGCGCCTACCTGGAGCCTGTCGGGTCGCGCTTTGCCGGCCAGCACGTATGCGTCGAGGACGGCCCACAGATGGTAGACGAACAACATCAGATCGAGGATCAGTAGGCTTGTCAGCCACCCCTGGTCTAGAGCCAGACCGAACAGCGAGCTGCGGTCGAAGATAAGGATCAGTGCGAAAACGCCTATGACCGCCAGCGTCGGGATCGCCACGATCGCGCCACGAACCAGATTCCCTGCCGATGCCTGCCCAAGGCCCGGGAATAGGAAAGATAGCAGCGCGGCCCCAGATGGAGTCTTGAGCAATGCTCGGACACGAGCGGCGAATGGCGAACCCACAGACCCATATCCTCCGGGCCACGATGGTACGGCAATTCCAAGCGTGTTAGCCGCCGTCGAGCCCATGGCCGACGGGCCAAGTAGCGGATCAATCCGGCGGCGGTTTGGTCGACCTGGTCATGGCCTCGCGGCGCCTGTGTCAGATGCTCGCCGCATATTCTTACCTCCATGGGCGTCGCCCACGAGGTCGTCCTACGCACAAGATCTAGCGGTCCTGTTGCCCCTTCACCACAACATGTTGTGGTGTTGGCGCGCCCGGAGGGAACCGAACGCACTCCACCAACCATCGTGATCGAGGGCTTGGACGAGATGGTCCAGGCTCTTCTCGCCGCATAGCCAATCTTGGGGAGGAGACAACGATGGTCGGCGCGAGAGGAGTAAGGCCCACGCTTTCCAACTGAGATACGAGATCGCGCTGGCTGCTGTGCGGGTGGTCGAGGTGGCGTAGTCGGCAGCCCGAGAGGATTTGAACCGACCGTAGCGACCTGAATGTCCCATTGGCGCTCTCGTGCGAGATCGTCGGCGGAAACCGCTGGTCTCATGTGGCTGTGGGATGAGGCTTCGTGCTCGTGCCAGCCGTCTCAAGCGACCTCGGCGCCGGACTGTCTGCCGGCGCGGCAGTGCGTTGGAGTTTCGGCTCGGAGCGGCTCCGCGAGGTCTTGACTCTCCTATTGGCTGGCCCGGCGGCCGTCGTGCGATTTCCTCACGGAACTTGGGCTTCTACGACCGATGGCCGCGGGCGTCGCGGGCCAGCTCCTCCTGGACTGCTTGAGCATAGGAAACCCGAGTGTGCCGGACGGAGTCCATCCGGCACACTCGGGTTTCCATCCTCGCGGCCTCGGTTTGAAGGGGAGCAGGCTGAGGCTGAAAGTAGGTGCCCCCTATGGAACTCCTAATCATCATCGTGATTCTCATCCTCGTTTTCGGCGGCGGGTTCGGCTTCTACCGCCGTCGCTGAGGCCGACCATCCATTGCTGCTACCGCAGAGGGCAGCTGACCTGACTGCTAAGAAATCGTTCACCCGCGAAGAGGCGCTTGCCGCCGACCACGAGCCCTGTGTGGGCTCGACCGGTGACTATCGACGGCACGTTGCCTATTCCCGCGCCACGCCCCGGGGCACACAGGAAAGAGACGGCGGACAGCATGAAGGGCTTCGTTGACGACATTGGGCGGCTCACCAAGGCGTGGGGATCAAAAACCCAGATTCGCTCATGCGGCCCGTCCGTAGTACTCGTGGATCAGGCCGCCGAGCAGGTCAGTTCGCCGAACGTGTCGAGGGTTCACGGGCATCGTAGCCTCGCCTTCGGTCAACGGTGGCACCAGGCCGAGGGCCCGATGGGGCCGGCCGCGGTTGTAGTGAGTGGCATAGGTTCGAAGCGTCCGATCGAGATGGCGCCGACCCAGGATCAGCGTCCAGTCGGTGCACTCCGCCCGGACCGTCTCGATGACTCGTTCCGCGTAGGCGTTGGCGTTGGGCGCACGGACCGGAGTGCGGATTACTCGGGCTCCCTCCGAGCGAAATACTTCATCGAACGGTCTGACGAACTTGGTGTCCCGGTCGCCGATGAGGAATCGGACGGCGGTCGGGCGACCATCGAGCTCCATCGCCAGGTTGCGGGCCTGTTGGGTGACCCAGGCTGCATCTGGATGCACAGTCGAGGAACTCACGTGGATACGCCGGCTTCCGAGTTCGATGAATAGGAGGACGTAGAGCGTCTGGAGCCAGGCAGTCTCCACGGTGAAGAAGTCGCACGCGACGACTCCTTGAGCTTGAGCCCGGAGGAACTGCGTCCAGGTCGGTCCCGTCCGCCGCGGGGCAGGGCCCAGTCTCGCGGTTCGGATCAGCGTGCGAATTGTCGCGGCCGAAACAGCGATCCCGAGCTTGGCGAGTTCACCCTTGATCCGCACGCAGCCCCAGCGCGGATTCTCTCTCGCGATCCGCAGTACAAGCTCGCGGACCTCAGGGTCGATCAGAGGACGTCCGGGCAGCCCGGTCTTGCCGTATGTCCACTTCTTCCTCACGAGCTCCCGGTGCCAACGCAGCAGGGTGGCCGGCGTAACCAGAAAGCTCGGCCATCGCTCTCGCGGAATTGAGCGGCTGGCCGCGGCGAGTATCACTCGATCGATACCCCGGAACGGCTGCGGGCCGGACTTTCGTCGAAGGACACGGAGCTCGTGGCGAAGGACGAGAATCTCGAGATCCTTGGAACCATCATCGCCGTGGGAGCCGGCGAGTAGACGAGAGAGCAAACGAACGATCAGGCCGAGGAGGAACAACATCGGCGCATTCTAGAGTCGTGTCAGTCGCGAATCCGGGTTTTTGACCCCCACAAGGTCGATAGCTGGCCGGTCTCAGTCAATTCTCGATGTGACTGGTGCCGGCCAGCGTCATGGCGTCGTCCGCCGCCTCGGCTAGACGTTCGGTCTTGGTGAGGTACACCTGCACTAGTCGGACCTTGCTGCGCTCGATCAGTAGACCGTGCGTACCTCGAAGGCGGACCCACTCCTGGGTCTTCTCATTTCGCTTTCCGGGCCAGTGGAGATACATCCAGCCAGCCGCCTGCGCATCCTCCCGGCCGCCGTATTTCAGCTTGCCGCGATAGCGAGTGCCATCGTCCATCACGACCACGATGGCCCGCTCCTTGAAGTGGGCGTCCTCCAGGGCTTGATCCCATGCTGAGTCCGTCAGTTCTCGGCGGAGCCAGGTTGCTCGCTTGCCATCAGAGGCTCGAACTGTGCGCCAAGCGAGGGCGAGGACGGCACCAGAAACCACGGCCAGGACCAATGCGAAGGCGATAGAGGCCGCGTCCGCCTGCCATGCCGATGGGGTCGACGTGACCGTTGGGACCGCGGCCTGGCTTGCAGGTCGAGCCAGAGCGGATGTGGTGAGCGCTGCGACCCATTCAGTGGAAGACTCGCGACGATGCTCCAGGTCGTCCATTCCCATTGCGAACGCGGGCGCTGAGCGCCGAACAGATAGAAGATCTTGAGCGCGAGGAAACCCGGGGCCAGGAACAGCGCGGCCTGGACCAGATCGACGTTCACGGCCTATGCGTCGTCGGCGTCGTCCGGGTAATCCGGCTTCTTGTCGTCGCCGAGCAACGCCTTCGAGACCTTGTTGAGTTCTTCCTCTCGAGCCTCGCGGAGTTGGCGTTCCCTCTCTGCCTGCGCCTGCCGTCGCGCTTCGTCTTCACGTTGTTGTTGCCGTTCGGTTTCGTCGCTCACTACAGGGCCTCCCTCTTAAGAAGAACGCGCTCCCGATGTGCTGCCGATCATGTCCAACCCTATACCGGTGGCGAGCGTCGTGGGTGGCCAGAATTGCGAATCACGCGTCCGGCTACGACGGAAAAGCGGCTGATAAGCTGGCCTCGCTAGGCTACCGCCAGCCCCCGCTCCGCTAGTCGCCGATGATCCCGGCCCCGGTGCCGGCCAGTTCGAGCGGCCGCGTCGGCGAGTATGGAGGGTGCCGCCCTGCCTAGGTAGCTCGAAGTAGTCCTGCGGCTCCGCCGCATAGCGTCTCGTTGAGGGATGGGACCCCTGCTCGGCGAGGAGGCGTTCGTTGACTGCCTGGCCGTACGCTTTGCCATGAGATCAATGGTACGGAATCGAACCGCCACGGGGAACAATGAACGCGGTGTCCTAGGTCGAGATCTCAGGAATGCTGCTTTCGATGTGGCGCACATGGCCCTCGAATGCCTGGCCATTGAGTACGAACCCGAAGTATCCGCAGAATTCGGCCAGGATGTCGCGGGCTAGATCAGTGCGGATTGCCGAATCCGCCAGCCCAGCGAGTTGAACTCGACGACTGAGTATTAGGTCCACGGTGCTTGTGGCCACATATGTCTGGAAGAACCCCATGAATGCGCTCGGGTCGTCCGTGAGCCGCCGTCCCAGCGGCTGAGTCACACCTATTCGAATGTCAAGACTTTCGACGCCGCTCCCTTCATAGAACCTCCGCGCGAAGAGAAGGCACCCGAATGTGAAGGCGAACATCGCGGTGAGATCCAGTGCGCCGTCTTCCTCCCACAAGCCCTCACGAATGCGCACGCGAAGATTGTTGGTCACCTCGATTAGAGAGCTCGCGCGGGAATATGTGTCCTGGCGGGATCGCTCGATCAATACGCGTCCAGGCTCACGAACCACGGCTGATGGTGGCAGAGTCTGTGGGTCAATCGAACGCGGCACCATGATGCCCCCGTGCGATCGGACCGCGGAGCGAGAGATTCGCTCGGGGATGTCCAGGATCGGCACGACGTCCGGCCTGTCCACGGGAATGAGGTCACAAAGCCGAAGCGTTTCCGCCTCTGGTTGGGGAACCGAGGCCGAGGCAACTGGCTTTGCCGACAGGGTGGGTGCGTACTCCGGGATGGCGTCGGATGAACCCTGAACCATGGCTCGAACAGCCGCCCCGGTCTTGGCAACACCTGCCTCGATGATCGCCTGCACGCCCCCAGCGCTGTCGATCGGGGCGCATTCCATTGCGTCGGATCGCCGGTAGATGTAACCGGGACGAACTACCGCACGGTTGGTCTCGTCATTTCCAATCGCCTTGCAGATCGACGGCACGCGTGAAAACTCCGCCACTCTGACCACGCCGTAGCGCAACCCATCTATCACAATGTCGACGCAGGTGATGGGTACCGGGGGGTCGAAATACGTGCGTATTGCTTTCCCGATATCAGTAACGTCTGGCAGTGGATCGTCGTCGCGAAGACCCACAGACTCAAATCGCCCTTCGCCTCGGTCCGCAACGCCAAATACGATGAGTCCGCCGTTGCGGTTCGCTAGACAAACAACGTCCCGAGCTAGCTCGATCCGGCCTCGGAGGGACGCCCAGCCGACCGTTTCCTTGAAGTCGAGCGTCGTGGTTTCCGCCGGATGAACTAGCAGCGTCCGGACCTCATCCTCCAGACTCACGGATTCCACCCCATTCGTTCCACTGTGACCCCCTCCCCGCTCAATGGTGTGATTGGATATTAGTCCGCACAGCTTGGCTTGTAGACGCTGAGGTGAAAGTTCGGGACGACGAGATCGTGAAGGCGAGACTGGCTCACCCTGACTACCTGCCGCCGATCGCATCAGCGATGGCACGCTCTCTGGTTAGTGTGGCGCGCCCGGAGGTTCACCTGAGACAAATGCTTTGTTCTTCAGTTGCGCCGCGCCGTGTCAGCCTACAAGTGACGGCGGACCGACGCGCTCCACGTCCTCGCGGAGGATGGCCAATAGCTGATCTTCTGTTGGGGCTGGGCTCCTGAGGACGCGGGCTTTGAGCTTTTCGAGGTGGTAGAAAGCAACAGGGCTTTCGGGCCGCGTTCCCGATGAAGAGGTCCATTCTGTGTCGAACCGGTTGAGTGCGTTGAGCACCAGTTGGCGATGGTCCTCCGGCAGCCCGGACAAATACCTAGCTCTCGCTTGGGTCGACGGCAGACCCATTCTGACTTTGTAGTCAAAGCGCCCGCTTCGGATGGCCGCTGGGTCGAGCGCATCGATTTCGCTGTTGGTGGCAAGGACGAATACGACCCAATGCTGGGAACGCAGGGCTTTGAGACGCGGAAGCATGCCCGCTGTGATGAATGCGCCGAGAGTTCGTGACCCGTAGGGACCCTCCATCTCGGGGCTTCGCTTCTTGAAGAAGTCCTCGCATTCGTCGAAGAGGACGACGATGCGTCGAAGCTTCAGCAGGTCCTTGAAAACGGAGCTGGCCTGAGACTCGAAACCCTCCAGGCCACCATCTCGAAGAAAGTCGGGGGGCGAAAGGGTGAGGAGAGGCCAACCGAGGTCGCGCGCTAGGCATTGGACGAGACTCGTCTTTGAGGTGCCGGGCGGCCCGGTGATAACGAGCGACGCGGCCACAGGGCGTCCAATGAAACTGGTCTCGATCGGGCGAATGAACTCGTGCTCGATGGCACGCCCCAGTCGGCCTCCCTCGGTAGGGTCCGCGACTGATTGGATTGCCCGGACTTCTGGTCTGTCGGGACGGCGCAGGATCGGCAGGAGATCAACCCACGGGATCGCGGAACGTGTTGGTGACTCAGTGATGTCGTACCGAGACATCACCTCTCGCTGTCGAAGTCGCAGGACGACATCTCGGTACCTGATCAGGAACGATAGAACGACGGCGGTAGCCCACGATTCGATGAGGCTCGACCACCTCGTTCTATCGTTGGCCCAGCCCCTGAAGTCGGCGACCTTCTTCATGGTGCCCGACACCAGCCTGAAGGTTCCGGCCAGCATCTGGAGAACGTGTTCAGCCGACTCCAACTGGTTCCGTTCGATGCGGTTGATGAGGAGATTCGAAAGAGCAAGTGCTACTTCATGGCTTGAGACCAGCGGCATTCCGCGTGCGCCGTAGGGGACCACTCTCGCCTGGGGCCAAGCGCCATCGGCAGTCTGTGCCTCTGCAATCAACGAAAGACAGCTGTCAATCAGTTCACGACTACCCGCCGGATCAAGTCGGTCTAGGAGCGTGGCGCTGAACGCCAGTTCCGCCGGGTCAAATCGGGAAGCTACGTTGGCATGGCGATACCCGATCTGCCTCAGCACGTCCCCTTGGATCCGCGAAGACAGGCCGTCGACGACATCCTGTGACCAGCACACGGAGTCAGGAAAGCGGTAGGCGACGGCGTCCACGGCGCGAACGGCATGCAGGGTGTAGAGGTCGTAGAGGTGGTCGCCAGCCCGGACCTTGCCGCCCTGCCACGTTCGCAGCTGCTCATGAGTCTCGCTCGCAAGAGCCACTAATCCCTGAGGTGGACGACGTGCGGTGCGTCTCCCCGGCGCGTCCCGATCTTGATACGCATCCAGTGCGACCCACGCCAGCAGGAAATGGCTGGCGCGGTACATGTGGTAGTCGTCAGCCGCACGCCGCCTAAGCAGCTCAGCCTTGCTCGTCTGCAGACTTGCGAGGATGGCAGATACGTCCGCTTCGAGGCTTGCGGTCTGCTGACCGCCTGGCACGTCTTTATCTTCGGCAAGGACGCGAGCCAGGTCCACGAGTGCTGCCGTCACGCGGTAGGCCGCAACCGTTCCAGAGTCGTATCGTCCCTCCTCCTCCGTTCGGATGGTGTCGCGAACGAACATGCGACGGCCGCGATCCCAGAAGCTGACGACGGCAGAACCGGCATCCTCAATTGCTTCTCGCAAGACGGCCAGCTCTGCGTCGTAGTCCATTCGAACCCCCGATCAATTGTCAACGGCCGTCCCCGCCGAGGTTACAAGCTGCATGGAGCAAGGTCCGCGCATCTTCAGCAATAGCCGGAGCGGGAATGTCGTCGGGGCTCGGCGCCCGCGAGCGACCATGGCCTCACCAAGGATATCGAGTCCTTTGCCACGCGCAACTTGGAGTTCGCTGGCATCGACCCTCGGCTCCACGTGATACAAGCACATCAGTTCATCGGACGGGCACAACCAGACCGTGCCTGGCTCACGACGTGCGAGTTCGCTGATCGCAACGTTGTCACCTGCTCACAGACAGGCGCGCCCAGAGGGAAGCTTGCGCTGATGTGGGCCGCCCGTGTTGGACCGACTAGACTCGTCCGAATGTCGACCGAACGACCGTCATCCTTCGCCCACGCGGAAGAGACCGAAAGGCAAAGCCGATCGGGACGAATACCGCTAGCCGATCGGTTGCGCCTCGGGCTGGCCATTCTGCCGGCCTCAGAGTCGCAGTTCCGGCACGTTCGCGACGCCGTAGCCCGTCACTACCCCCAGGCCGATCTTTCAGTCCTGAGCGACGCCTTCGAGTTCGCCAGGCTTGCCCACGACGGACAGACCCGTGTCAGTGGTGAGCCCGTCATCGCGCATCCCCTGGCCGCCGCCCAGATCCTGGCAGACATAGGCATCGACCCGATCGCGGTCACCGCGGCCATCCTGCATGACGTCCCCGAGGACTCGGAGTTCACGCTGGCCGAGATCGAGGAGAGGTTTGGCGCCGAAGTGGCTCAGCTCGTGGACGGCGTGACGAAGCTTTCGAAGTTCAGCACGCACAGCCACGAGGAGCAGCAGGCCGAGAACATCCGAAAGATGTTCCTGGCCATGGCCGACGACATCCGGGTCGTCCTCATCAAGCTGGCCGACCGGCTGCACAACATGCGCACGCTATACGTGCTGCCATCGGACAAGCAGACCCGCATCGCCCGCCAGACCCTCGAGATCTACACTCCGCTGGCCGAGCGCCTCGGCATCTGGAGCGTCAAGTGGGAGCTCGAGGACCTGGCCTTCAAGACCCTCGAGCCGGAGGCCTACCGCGGGCTGGCCCGTATGCTCGACACGCGCCGGAAGGGACGCGAGGCGTTTATTCGTCGTGCTATCGAAGCGCTGCGGCCGGTACTCAAGGAGGCTGGCATCGAGAGCGAACTGTCCGGTCGCCCAAAGAACCTCTACAGCATCTGGAAGAAGATGCAGCGCAGGGGAGCCGATGTCGATCAGATCTATGACGTCTATGGGGTCCGGATCCTGGTCAACGAGATCAAGGACTGCTACGCGGCGATTGGCGTGGTCCACTCTCTGTGGCGGGCCATCCCTGGCGCCTTCAGTGACTACGTCGCCATCCCGAAGAGGAACCTGTACCAAAGTCTTCATACGGTCGTCGTCGCCTTCGACGGCAGGCCGCTGGAGATCCAGATCCGGACGCAAGCTATGCACGCCGTGTCCGAGGTCGGCATCGCGGCGCACTGGCGATATAAGGAGGGTACGCCGCCCGATCGCGAGTACGATGCCAAGCTGGCCTGGCTGCGCCAGGTCATGGACTGGCAGCGCGACGTATCCAACGCGACCGAATTCGTTGAGGGCGTCAAGCTCGACGTCTTCCAGGATCAGGTCTTCGTCTTCACGCCCAAGGGCGAGGTCAAGGATCTCCCTGCCGGCGCGACACCGCTCGACTTCGCCTACCGCATCCATACCGACATCGGGCACCGCTTCATTGGGGCGAAGGTCAACAACCGCCTGGTATTTCCGGACTACAAGCTCAAGAACGGCGACATCGTCGAGATCGTGACCACCAAGGCCACCCACGGCCCATCGCGCGACTGGATGAACCTTGTTCGGACCAGCCGCGCCCGCGAGAAGATCAGGCAATGGTTCAAGCGCTACGAGCGCGACGAGAACATTGCCCACGGCCGCGAGTCGCTGGAGCGGGAGCTGCGCCGCCTGGCCCGGACCAACCTCGGGGCAGTGGGCCAGAATCGGATTCTGGAGATTGCCCGTAGCTACAAGTTCGACAACCTGGACGATTTCTACGCCGCGGTAGGGTACGGCGCCGTTGGCGCGCAGCAGGTCGTTAGCCGGCTCGGCGTCGTCGACGATTCTCAGCTGGCGCTACCCCCCACCGCCATGCCACCGAGCCGGTCGAGCCAGGGCAGGGTCCGCGTAGAGGGGGTCGGGGGCCAGCCGGTCAGGCTCGGCAAGTGCTGCCATCCGATTCCGGGGGATGAGATTATCGGCTTCATAACTCGCGGCAAGGGCGTGACGGTCCATTTGCGCAATTGCCAGACGATCTCGGGCGAGCGCGAAACCGCCCGGCTGATGGAAGTTCAATGGGAGAGCCACATCCAGCAGACCTATCCGATCTCGATCCGCCTCGAGGCGTACGACAGGACGGGCCTGCTGTCCGACATAAGCCAGGTGGTCGCCGATAACAAAGTCAACATCCTGGCCGCAAACGTGGCCGTGACGCCCGACCGCACGGCCACCGTCCGGGCCACGCTGGAAGTGGCATCAGTCGCCCAACTGGCCCGGGTCATGAGTAGGCTCGAGCAGCTCAAGGATGTCATCTCGGTTCAGCGCGACCTGGGTTAGCACCTTCATGCCACGTGCACACGCCCGTGATCTTGCAGAGAGAGACTACGGCCTCATGGACTATACGCGACCCGTTTCCGATCTTGCGCTTGACGCGGATGCACCCACTGCCAGGCGCTGCATATCTGGCAAAGCCAGGCCGATCGAAGCGCTATCACGAGGGGCCCCTTTGCGTCCGGACTTTGCCGGCTTCGATCGGACTTAGGCGATCCCCTGCTCCGGCCCGAGATCCGTCCCGCGAGCTGCGCGCCGCCGTGGTATGGGGCGCGCGCACGAGCAGATGGTCGGCCGGGGACGCGAGGTCGTGGCGACTCGCCACATCCGTGTCCGCAAGCGCCACATACCGCCGAACCGTGTCGAGACTCGTATGGCCGAGGATCCGCTGGAGGGTGAACACGTCGCCGCCGTTGACGAGGTAGTTGTGGGCGAACGTGTGGCGGAACGTGTGCGGGGAGCAGCGCCGCTCAAGCCCCGCGCGGGCTTTGAGGCGCTTGAGGATCTGCTGGATACCGTGGAACGTGAGCCCGGTTCCCGACTCCGCAAGGAAGACGGGCTCGTCGGGCTCGCCCCGGCCTCGCTCGGCGAGATACCGCCCGATCGCCCGGCGCGAACTCGTTCCGACGGGCACGAGCCGCTCCTTGGCGCCCTTGCCCATAACCTTGATCGCGCCGTCGGGCCGCAGGTCACGAAATCGGATGCCAGCCGCTTCGGAGACGCGTAGGCCGGTATCGAGGAGGAGCAAGAGGATCGCCTTGTCGCGGGTGCCCGCGAGGGCGAGAAGCTCGCGTAGCTCGTCGTCGCTTAACGGCTCGATGAGCTTACGCGGTACCCTCGGCTTGGCGAGGCGGCGGATGGCCGCGGCCTCGGCGAGCTCTTCGGCCACGAGCCAGTTGCCGAACACATGCAGGCAGCGGACGTAACCAGCAACGCTCACAGGCGCCAGGGTGGCGCGAAGCTCGACGAGCCAGGCGCGCCAGGTCGGCGCGTCGATCGCCTCGAGGACCGCGTGGGGACCGAAGCGTGCGACCGCCCGCCGAAGGATGTCGCCATACCAGCGGACCGTCTTGGGCGAAAGCCCTTCGGCGGCTTTCGCGTCGCAGAACAACTCCACGGCATGGCCGATCTCAAGGGGCCCCGCAGGTGCTGCAGGCCCGCGAACCGCCATCCGAATCTGATTCCCATCGTGCCGGCCACGAGAATCAGATGCCCGGCCGTTTGACTCGGAAGTGTCAGATGCCCATGGATCTAGGGTGTCAGATGCTCGCCGCATATTCTTACCTCCATGGGCGTCGCCCACGAGGTCGTCCTACGCACAAGATCTAGCGGTCTGCTTGCCCCTCCACCACAACATGTTGTGGTGTTGGCGCGCCCGGAGGGATTCGAACCCCCGACCATCTGATCCGAAGTCAGATGCTCTATCCACTGAGCTACGGGCGCGCGGCTGCCGATGATACCGCCTGCGGGGCGAGGCTGGCAGGGGCCGCTCGGAGCCGCTTGGTCCGCGTGACCCTTTGGTCCGTAGAGATTACGCACGCGCGTTGACCGAGCGGGCCGGAGCGACGTAACGTCCGGGGATCGGTCGAAGAGGGAGGCGAGACCATGAATTGGGATCCGAAGCGCTTGTTGGCCGCTGTGGTTCTTACGGCGATGCTGGGCGGTTGCGTCGGCGGCGGAAGCGCCGGCTCGAGTCCCTCGAGTGCGACGCCGTCCGTGAGCGGCACGGGCATGACGCTGAGCATTGCCAACCAGACGACGATCGCGGTGACCCTGGTCGTCAACCAGAAGGTGATCGAAGTCGTGGGCGCCGGAGGATACGAGAACCCGATCAAAGCCGAGCTGCCGGGCCTGCCGTGGGATGTCGAGACTCGATCGCCGAGCGGTCGTGTGCTTTCGTCGATGACCGTCAAGGCGGGCGACGTCTGGCAGACGACTCCCGACGCCAGCGGCAACTCGGAGGCCAAGGGCGACGCCGTAAGGGTCGATCTATCCTGCGGGCGCCTCGATGTCTGGTCCGGACCGCCGCTGCTCGGCCCGCCGCCCGGCCCCGGCACCTCCGGCGACTGCATCTGAACGACTACGAACCAGCCACGAAGCACGGCGCGGCTCGCGGGCCGGCCCATCACCGGAACGGAACGTTAACCCGCCGCAAACACCCGACTTGACAGCTTGGCCCACTATCGAGTCATGAAGAGTTACGAAAGAGGACTGAGGTCCTCGGGGCAGCCGCCACGGCTGCTCGCTATCGATCTCGATGGCACCCTCCTCGATCCCAACGGTCTGGTTCGGCCCGTCGTTCGCGACGCCATCGCCACCGTTCGGGAAGCCGGAGTAACCGTCGTAATCGCAACCGGTCGCAGCCCAATGGGAGCACGGGACGTTTGTCTCGAGCTTGGGCTCAGCGGCCCACATATCACCATGAACGGCGCCATGTTCGGTTCGCCGGTCACCGGCGACATCGGATGGGCCCGGCAACTCGAGCCGGACGAAGTTCGAGCCCATCTCGATTTCGCCCGCGCCTGGCAGTTGAGCCCGACGCTTTGCCTGCTGGACGGCTTCGCGGTCGAACTCGCGGCGGGGGCGACTGGGCCGATCGACCTGCCCCACTTCGTGGTGGAGTCGAAACTGCGGGTCGAGTCTTCGCTCGACTCCGTGGCCGGCGACGCCGTCATCCGCACCTACTTCCCGACCGGGCCGGACATTCACACGATGGTGGTGAGAGCCTTGCAGGCCAGGTTCGGCTCGACCGCTTCGGTCGTCTGGGCCGACAACCTCGGCGTCGAGCTTCTGAAGCGGGGCACGCACAAAGGCCGGGCGCTCGCGACCGTGGCCCGGTCGATGGGGATTGCCCGCGACGAGACCGCAGCCATCGGCGACGGGCCCAACGACCTGGAGATGCTCCGCGTCGCCGGGATCAGCGCCGCGATGCGTAACGCGCCAGCGAACGTCAGCCTGGAGGCCACCTTCGTGGTCCCAACCTCCGCGGAGGATGGCGTGCTGGAAGCGCTGCGTCGCTTCTACCCGGACCTGCCGTTCCCGGCCGCGGTGCCGGCGCGATCCGAGCCGCGTTCCCAGCTGGAGCCGCTCGCCCTTCCGGTGGGCCTGCCCGAGTCCGCGGCGTAGCCGATCGACCGCCGGCCTCCGGGCGGGCCCAATGGCCCCTCCAGTTTGGGCCGCGTATCCCTGGGATATATCAGCGCGGATTGAGACAGTACCCGCTGATATGAACCCTCAGCCAGCCCCCTGCTGCGATCCGAGCGACGGCTCGGCCACCTCCGCGCTCCCGACGCAAGCCGCGCAGTCCGCGGCCGCGGCGCCCTCTCCCCTGCCGCCGGAGCCCCGGATGGACATGCCCGCTCCCGATGTCCGCGACGCCGTGGCCACGGCTGCGCTCCTCGCCGACGGGACGCGCGCCGGGATCCTGCGCCTGCTCGCGGCCGGGCCGTGCTGCGTCTGCGAAATGGCCGCGGCCCTCGGGGAGCGGCAAAACAACGTCTCGATGCATCTCGCCCGCCTCCGCGAAGCGGGTCTGGTCCGAGCCGTCCGCCACTCCGGCGACGCCCGCTGGATGTTCTACGAGCGCGACGAGGAGCGGTGCGCTGCCGCCGCGGCCGCCGTTACTCAGCTTCTGGCATGACCGCGATCGCGCTCCCGAGGCCTCGACGGCCTCGCCTGCCGCTCCCCGTGGTCGCCGCCACGGCCGCCGCCGCCGCCTGGCTCGTTGCCTGGGTCGTGGAAGCGCCGCTCGCCGGCTGGGTCACGTTCACGGCGCTGGGCCTCCAGCACGAAACGCATCTCGGCGAGGCGGTGGGCTTCTTCCTCGAGGACATGCCCAAGGTCCTGCTACTGCTCACCGGGATCGTGACCGTGGTGACGCTCATCCGGAACTTCTTCCCGCCGGAACGGGTCCGCCCCGTGCTCGCCGGCCGAGGCCTGGTCCCGGGAGCCTTCGCCGCCGCGGGGCTCGGGATCGTCACGCCGTTCTGTTCGTGTTCGGCGGTGCCGCTGTTCATCGGCTTCGTCGAGGCGGGCGTGCCGCTCGGCGTCACCTTCGCGTTCCTCATCAGTTCGCCGATGGTCAACGAAGTGGCGCTGGTCATGCTGTGGGGCTTGTTCGGGCCGTGGGTGGCGCTGGCCTACATGGCCGCGGGCTTGACCGTGGCGATCGTCGGCGGCCTGGTCATCGGCCGACTGCACCTCGAGCGCTACGTCGAGGATTACGTCTGGGAGCTCCAGGGCACGGCAGCCAAGCCGGTCCTGATCCAGCTCTCCTGGTCGGATCGCCTGACCGACGCTTGGGCATACACGCGCGGCCTGGTTCGCAAGCTGATGCCGTATCTGTTGGTCGGAATTGGGCTCGGCGCACTGATTCACGGCTATGCGCCCACGGACCTGGTCGCTGCGATCGGCGGCCGCGGCAATCCCCTGGCGGTGCCACTGGTGGTGTTGCTGGCCGTGCCGATGTATTCCAACGCCGCCGGCACGATCCCGATCGTTCAGGCGCTGCTCGGCAAGGGCATGCCGCTGGGAACGACCCTGTCTTTCATGATGGCCGTCACCGCCATAAGCCTGCCCGAGTTCGTGATCCTGCGGCGCGTGATGAAGCCCCAGCTTCTGGCGGTCTTCATCGGCGTCGTAAGCGCCGGCATCGTGGCCGTCGGCTACATGTTCAACGTTCTGGTGAGCTGACAGGCTGCCGCCGCCCGCCACCGCCAAACCCCCAAGAGGGAGGAGCCAAATGTCGATACAGTCCGTCGGTTTCGTGGGCGGAGGTCGTGTCGCCCGAATCATGATCGAAGGCTGGAGCCGCGCGGGCGCACTGCCGGAGCGCATCGTCGTCGCCGACCCGAATGCCGCGACCCTCGAGACGCTCAAGACCCGGTTCCCCTCGATCGAAATCTGCCCCGGCGCCAACTGCCGGGCGGCCGAACAATCGGTCGTCCTGCTCGGCCTCCATCCGGCAGCCTTCGCCGAATCGGTGGCCGAAGTCACGGCCGCCCTGAAGTCGGACGCCATCGTCGTCTCGCTGGCGCCCAAGCTGACGATCGCCCGCCTGTCGGGTCTGCTCGGCGGCTTCGATCGGATCGCCCGGCTCATCCCGAATGCGCCCTCGGTAGTGGGCTCGGGCTTCAATCCGCTCACCTTCGGGCCGGGTCTGGGCGGGGCCGAGCGGGCCGCCGTGCTTGAGCTGCTCGCACCGCTCGTCGACTCGCCGGTCGTGGACGAATCGACGCTGGAGGCCTACGCGATCACGGCGGCGATGGGCCCGACCTACCTGTGGTTCCAGCTGTACGAGCTGCGCGACCTCGCCCGCTCGTTCGGCCTGCCCGACGAGGCCGCCGCGACCGCGGTCGAACGGATGACTCGCGGTGCGCTGGACACGATGAATGCGGGGCTGGCACCCGCGGAAGTGATGGACCTGGTCCCGGTTCGACCTCTCGCCGAATCGGAACCGGCGGTCCTCGATGCCTATCGAACGCGCCTGGGCGCGGTCATGGAACGAATCCGTCCGGCCTGACCGGGCGATCACGGAGAACGAGATGCGCAAGATCGAAGTATTGGGCTCAGGCTGCGCCAACTGCCACCGACTGGCGGCCAACGCCACCGAAGCCGCCGCTGCCGCCGGAGTCGCGGCCGAAGTCGTCCACGTGACCGACATGCGCGAGATCGCGCGCCGAGGCGTCATGAGCACGCCGGGCCTCGCGATCGACGGTCAGATCGTCTCGACCGGTCGGGTCGCCTCGGCTGCCGACATCGCCAAGTGGCTTACCGAACAGAGCTGAGGAGCGTCAGCGCCCGCCTGCTCCGGCGGTAGTCTCGTCGGGGGTCGCAGCCGCGCCCGTCGTGGTGGTGCGAGCCTTGCGCGACAACTCCACGAAGGGCCGAAGCCGGGTCGCGACCTCGGTCCGCGTCCGGCGGAAGGCCTCGATCTTCTCCTGGTCCGTGCCTTCCACTTCGGCCGGGTCGTCGAGGCCCCAATGCAGGGTGTTGTGGTTCCCCGGGAAGACGGGGCACGTCTGGCGGGCGCGGTCGCAGACGGTTATCACGTAGTCGAAGGGCTGGCCGAGGAACTCGGTCGCGGACTTGCTTCGGGCGCCCGACCAGTTGATGCCGATCTCATCGAGGACTCGAACGGTGTATGGGTTGATCGCCTTGGGCACTGTGCCGGCGGAATTGACGTCGAAATCGGCGCCGCCGAAGTCGCGCAACAGCGCCTCGGCGATCTAGCTGCGCGCGGAGTTGCCCGTGCATACGAACAGGACTCGGATAGGATCGGCGGACATGGGAGAGGCCTCCAGGTTGGGTCGAGATCGCCGGGCACGCCCGGCTGCTGATATCGTCAATTCCAGGTCGGTAAGTTCCGAATCGAGGCGGTCGAGGTCGGCCCGCTGGCGGGCGACGGCCACGCGCTGGCTCTCGATCAGCGGCGCCAGGTCCCGATCGATCTCGCCGTGCTCGATGCACAAGGCTGCGAGCCGGCCGGCATCGACCGGTGCAAGCCCGAGCCGGCGCAGCGAGACCACCAGCCGCAGCCGGGCCAGCTCTTCGGCGCCGTAGTCGCGGTAGCCGTTGTCGCGGCGCCTGGCCGCCGGCAAAACGCCCATCTCCTCGTAGAAGCGGACCGCCGATGGGGCGATCCCGGCGCGTCGGGCGAGCTCGGAAACCTTCACGCGCCCAACTTACACCTTTAAGCCACTTGAAGGTCAAGAGCCGGCTGCGGCGCCAAACACCTGGCCCTTGCCGCTGCCCAGGACGCCGAAATTGCCTAATGAACATGAGAGCGACATTGAGCAAGGGGCCGGCGAGCGTGCCCGGATGAAAGGAGCGTTCGGAGCCCATTTCTGACCAAAAGAGCACCCGAAGCGGTCGGATTCGGCACTCACGCGCCTTTCCCGCGGCCCGGAGGCCGGTCTCGAGCGGCCCGGGGCGCCGACTCTTGTCCCAATGTCATCCTGGTGTGCATTAGGCAAGATCGGGGTCGCAGCGGCGAGACGCGCGCCACGGCCGCGCCCGGGGACATGGACGCGCCCGGCGCCACGGAGCTCCGCGGCCCAGCCACGGCCCCTCAGTTCGCGGCGGAGCCTTCTCCCTCGATCGCGAGCGCCTCGAGCGCGAGCACCTCTCGGGCGGAGCGTGCAACTCGGGCTTGCTCGACGAAGGGACGGAGCCGGTCGGCGATTTCGGTGCGGGTGCGGCGGAAGGCGTCGAGTTTGTCCTCGTCCGTGCCTTCGACCTCGGCCGGATCCTCGAGGTCCCAGTGGAGCATCTCGTGCCGGCCCGGGAAATACGGACAAGCCTGCCGCGCCCTATCGCAGACGGTCACGACGTAGTCGAACCGCTGGCCGACGAAACCCGCCAGCCGCTTGCTCACGGCAGCCGACCAGTCGATGCAGATCTCGTCGAGAACGCAGACCGTGTACGGATTTACGCCCTTGGGCTCGGTGCCGCCGGAGAAGACCTCGAAATCGGACCCGCCCATGAAGCGCAGCAAGGCCTCCGCCATCTGGCTGCGCGCGGAATTGCCAGTGCAGATGAACAGCACCCGGATTGGATCGGACATTGCCCGCGTCGCCTCGCCTAGCTCGTCGCGCCGATGGCGGCCGGAATCTCGCTCCTGGGGCGGGCAATTCCCGGTACCAGCTCTCCCGCGAGCTCGTGGAGCCGCCCCAGAGCCTCGGCCCTGACCGAGTAGTAGATCCACGTACCGCGCCGCTCGCTCTCGACCCAGCCGGCCTCGCGGAGCACCTTGAGATGGTGCGAAATAGTGGGCTGGCCCACTCCGCAGCAGTCGGTGAAGTTGCAGGCGCAGACGGTGCCCTCGAGGCTCAGCTGCCGCAGGATGGCCAGCCGCGTCGGATCGGCGATGGCGTGGAGGAGAAGGATGTCGGGATCGGCGGACCGTGTCATGCGCGAATGATATCGAACCCCTTCGATATTGACACCCTCGATATAGGGGCTAACTTGCACGGCGAAAGGAGCGCCAACATGTCGCTTTACTACAGTCCTGAGGTCGTCAGACTTCTCATGTCCGAACGCATTCGTGAGGCCGAGGCCAATCGGATGGCAGCCAGGTCCGGATCGCGCGCGCGCCAGTGGAACGTTTCGGTCCGCAGGCTCTTCGGTCTCCGGCCGGCGACCTCCCCGATCGTCCAGACCTGCTCCTGCTAGTTGGACGAGAGAGCCATCACGATGACCGACGAGATCCACGAAGCAGTCCGCGATCGTTACGCACGGGCGGCACGCCGAGTCCTGGGGTTTGCCCCGCAGGGCGGCTGCAGCTGCGGAACGGCGACCGCCGACGAGCCACAAGCGGCCGATAACGCCGCCGCCACGGGCCCGCAAGCCGCCGACTCCTGCTGCGACGAAACCACCAAGTTCGGGAGCGGGCTCTATTCCGCCCTCGAGCTCGGCGAGCTTCCGACCGCCGCGTCGATGGCCTCGCTCGGCTGCGGCAATCCCCTGGCCGTCGCCGACCTCCATGAGGGCGAGCGCGTCCTCGACCTGGGCTCCGGAGGCGGGATCGACGTCCTGCTGTCGGCGCGGCGGGTCGGCCCGACCGGCAACGCCTACGGCCTGGACATGACCGACGAGATGCTCGTGCTGGCGGCCGCGAACGCCGCCGAGGCCGGTGTCACCAACGTCGAGTGGCTGAAGGGCCAGATCGAAGCCATCCCGCTGCCGGCCGACTCGATCGACGTTGTGATCAGCAACTGCGTCGTAAACCTGGCGGCCGACAAGCCGGCCGTCTTTCGCGAGATCGCGCGAGTCCTGCGGCCGGGCGGGCGAATCCGCATCACCGACGTGGTCGCCGACGACTCGCTGACCCCAGCGCAGCGCCTCGAGCGCGGCGACTACGCGGGTTGCATTGCCGGCGCGTTGTCCTTCGCCGAGTACCGTTCCGGGCTCGAGGCGGCAGGGCTGACCGACGTCTCGCTGACGATCAGCCACGCGGTCGCCGACCGGATGTACAGCGCCATCGTGAAGGCTGCAAAACCCGGCGTGCCCGGCGTGCCCGCCGAGCCGCTCGGAGCCGGAGCCGCTGCCAGCGCCACCGCCGACGACCCTCGCCTCGAACCCGTCACCTTCGGGAGTTGCTGCTGATGATCGAGATCGAACGGGCCGAGCCGAACGATCGACCGGCGATCGAGGCGCTCCTCACGGCGAACCACTTGCCGCTTGCCGGGCTCGAGCTGGCTTCGGAGCTGACGGTCGTCGCGCGAGCCGGCGGCGCGCTCGTCGGCTGCGCGGCCGTCGAACCGCATGGTTCGGTGGGCCTGCTGCGATCCGTCTGCGTGGCCGGAGGCGAGCGCGGCACGGGACTCGGACGGAGACTCGTGGCGGAAGCCGAGGCTCTCGCCGTTTCGGCGGGGATCGGCGAGCTATACCTGCTGACTGAGACCGTGGCCGCGTGGTTCCCTCGGCTGGCGTACGAAGCCGCGGAGCGAGTCACGGCCCCTTCGGCAGTGGCGTCCTCGCCCGAGTTCACCGGCGCCTGCCCCGATACGGCCATCATGTTCCGAAAGCGCCTGGGCCTCGCCGCGTCCATCGCCTAGCTCCCCGCCAGCTCCCCGCGCCACGGGCGGCCTTCCGCTCGCCCACTATATCGATACTCGTCAATATCCACGGGAAACCCCATGGACCCAGTCAACTTCATCGCCCGCGTTCTAGGTCAGGTCCTGACCAGTATTTCGCACAACTGGCCGTACCTCCTGCTGGGCATCGTGAGCGCTTCGGCGATCAAGCTCAACGTCGGCACGGACCGGATAGCCACGCTCTTCCGCCGCCGCACAACCGTGGCCGTCGGCGGCTCCGTCGCCGACGCGGTCGCCACGCCTTTCTGCTCGTGCGGAACCACGGCGGTCGTCCTCTCGATGCTGGCGAGCTCCGTGCCGTGGGCGCCGATCGTGGCCTTCATGGTGGCCTCGCCTCTCACCTCGCCCGACGAGCTGTTCGTCTCGGCCGGGTTGTTCGGCTGGACGTTCGCGCTCTTCTTCTTCGGTTCGTCGATCGTGCTCGGGATCGCCGGCGGGATAGCCGCCGAACTGGCCGAGCGGGCCGGCCTGCTGGCAAACCAGGCACGCTTCCTCGAACGATCCGAGTCGCGGTTGGCCGCGCAGCCGTCACTCGGGCCCGGCGCGGCCAGCGTCGCGGAGTTCGCGCCGTTCTGGATCCGGTGGAGCCTGGCCGAGCTCGGCCGTGAGGTCGCGGCTCTGAACCCAAGATGCTGCTCATGTTCGTCGGCTTCGCCACCATCGGCTACGCGGGCATCGAGCTCATCCCGCAGGCCTGGATGACGACCCTGCTGGGCGGCTCGAATCCGCTCTCGGTCGTGGTGGCGGCGACCCTCGGCATCCCGCTCTATGTCAGCTCGGAGGGCAACCTGCCCCTGATCGCGTCGCTCATGCACGGCGGCATGGGGCCCGGGCCGGCGATGGCCTTTCTGATCACCGGCGCCGGCACGAGCATCGGCGCGATTTCGGGCGGCCTGCTGATCGCGCGCTGGCGAGTCATCGCCACGGTCGTGGGCACCCTCTGGGTCGGCGGCATAGTCCTGGGTCTGATCGCAGCCGCTGTCCTCTAGGTCGCCGTTACGAGCGCGGAGTCGTGAGACCGAAAGCAATGATCAGGGAAGATCAGCGCTCCTCGGGCTCGGGCCCCGGCTCGGGCTCGGGCTCGGGCTCGGGCTCGGCGACTTTGCCGCAACCGCACTTCTCCATGCAGGCCCTCATGCCTTCCGAGCCGCAGCAACAGCGCGTCATTCGGTCCTTCAGGCGCGGCATCAGCTCGGGGTGCAGCCGATTGATTAGCTTCGCCGCCAGGACCACGACCACGGCGATGACGATCGCTCGCGTCGCAAACGAGCGACATCCCGACCTGCCCTCTGTCTCCATGCCCTCTCCTTGGCCCATTTGGCCGGTTTCTGGCGAAATTCCGACCCGTCAACTGTATCGCGGCGCACCAGCCGTTCCACTGCCGACCGTTACGGCAGTAACCTACAAGATGCTGCATGGGAATAGTGCCGGAGATCGGAACCAGGAGGGTCACTCATGAGCGACTCGCTCAATATCGACCGGGCGCTCGGACCGTCGGTCGCGCCGAGCAGCGCGGCCGCCTCGGCGAGCGGGACTGCCGCCGAGAAAGAAGCGCTGGCCCCGACCGCGGCCGCCCCCGCAGCCGGCGAGGGCAATAGCCTGGCCCTGGTTCCGCCCGAACCGGTGACTATCGTCGAGCCGACGGTCGCGCTCGATTCCCTCAAGCTCGACCAGGCGACCGTGGTCAAGCTCGACGGAATGGTGGCCGGCTACATCGCGGCGGTCGCGACGTTCGACGTCAAGGACCCCAAGTTCGAAGCCCGGGTCACCGACATCCGAAAGCTCGGCGACGACGAGATCAACGCTTCGTCGCAGGTCTCGTCCCGACTGCTCTCGCGCCCGGTGTCCTCCTTGCAGAAGAGCGGCCTGAGCGGAACGTCCGGCGTCGCCTCCAGCCTGTTGCAGCTCCGGCGCCAGGTCGACGCTCTCGATCCCGGCCGCCAGGGCGAGCTCTTCGGACCCCACAAGCTGCTCGGGATCCTGCCTTTCGGCGATCGGCTGACCCGGTACTTCGCCAAGTACCAGTCCAGCCAGGGCCATATCAACTCCATCATCGGGGCCCTTCGAAACGGCCAGGACAACCTTCAGAGGGACAACGTCGACCTCGAGCAAGAGAAGGCGAACCTCTGGCAGATCATGGAGAAGCTGCGCCAGTACATCTACCTGGCACAGAAGCTGGACGCCGCCCTCGCGGCGCGAATCGCGCAGGTCCAGGCCAACGACCCGGAGCGCGCTCGCATCCTGAGCGAGGACATGCTCTTCTATGTGCGGCAGAAGTCGCAGGACCTGACCACGCAGCTGGCCGTTAGCGTTCAGGGCTACATGGCCCTCGACGTCATCCGGCGCAACAACCTCGAGCTGATCCGCGGCGTCGATCGGGCGACCACCACCACGATCTCGGCCCTCCGGACCGCGGTGATCGTGGCCCAGGCTCTGTCCGACCAGAAGCTCGTGCTCGACCAGATCACCGCGCTGAACACGACGACTTCCGATCTCATCGAGAGCACGTCGGTGCTGCTGCGCCAGCAGTCGGCGGCCATCAACGAGCAGGCCACTTCCTCGACCATCGACCTGCAGAAGCTTCAGCTGGCCTTCGACAACATCTACGCCACGATGGACGAGATCGACGCCTACAAGCTCAAGGCGCTCGACAGCATGAACAAGACCGTCGACTCGCTCAACGGCCAGATCCGCAAGGCGCAGTCGTTCCTGGAACGCGCCCGGTCTCGAGAGCAGTCGGATCAGGACAAGACGGAGCTGACGCTTCCGAAGTAGGGCTCGGAGGGGCCGTCAACCAGGGAGCGCCGCCGTCGACCCACGCCGCGGACGGGTCCGGCCGATGGAGCCCGCGCCCTGTTATCCGGCCGAACTCGCCTCTGCGGCCCGGGCGCCGGCTTCCGCGTGGCGATATCGGCCCAGCAGGCTCGTCGCGATCAGGACCACGGTGAAGACGGCCGTCTCGACCAGGACGATCGTGGCACCGCTGGCTGAGTTGACCCAATAGCTGACGTAGAGCCCGACGATCGGGCAAACCACGCCAATCGCGCCCGCGACCACGACCAGCCGGCCGAAGCTGTTGGAAACGAGCTGCGCGGACGCGGCCGGCGTCACGAGCATCGCCACGACCAGGATGATGCCCACCGACTGCAGGCTGATCACGATCGTGAGGGCAATCAGCGCCAGCAGCAGGTAGTCGAGCTTGCCGACGGGCAAACCCGACGCGGCAGCGCCAAGAGGGTCGAACGTGGCGTAGAGCAGCTCCTTCCACAGCAGCGCGACGGTCAAGAGCACGATCGCGGCCAGCACGCACAACGACACGAGGTCGCTCATGCCTATGCCGAGGACCTCGCCGAAGAGGAAGCCGAACAGGTCTCCCACGTAATTGGGAATGAGGCTGAAGAGGAAGACGCCCAGCGCGAACATGCCCGCGAAGAGCACTCCGATCGCTGTGTCGCCCCGAAGCTTCCCCTGCCTCGTTACCCAACCGATTGCAAGTGCGGTTGCCACCGCCGCGATCGAGGCGCCCAGGTAGAACGGCGCCTTGAGCATGTACGCGGCGACGACGCCGGGAAAAGCCGAGTGGCTCAGTGCGTCGCCCATGAACGCCAGCCCGCGCAGGACCATGTAGCTGCCCACGGTCGCGCAAACCAGCCCGACGATGGCCGACGCCGCCAGGGCTCGGACGAAGAACGGGTACGCCAGCGGATCCAGGACGACGTTCACGAGCCGCCTCCGCGCTGGCCTTCGTGGTAGTGCCGCTCCGATCCCGCCGGATCGTCGTGGTGGTGCGAGTCGTCGAGGACGCCCAGACGATCGCCCAGCATCAAGAGGTGGCCGCCGTAGACGCGTGCCAGAACCTCCGCGTTGGTCACCAGGTCGGCGCTGCCCGAAGCGACGATGCGGCGGTTGACCGCCACGATCGAGCGGAAGTGGCGGGCCGCAGCGGCCAGGTCATGCGTAGTGGCGACGACCGACTTGCCCTGGTCTGCTTCGGCGCTGAGCAGGTCCATGATCGCTTCCTGGGTCGGCACGTCCACGCCGGTGACGGGCTCGTCGAGCAGGTACAGGTCCGCCTCGGCGGCCATGGCCCTCGCGAGGAAGGCGCGGCGCCGTTGCCCGCCGGACAGCGCCCCTATCGGCGAGTGGGCGCGATCCGAGAGGCCGACTCGCTCCAGCGCCGCTTCCACGGCTTCGTGATCCCGCTTGCCGGGCTGGCGCAGCGGCCCGAGGCGCGGGTAGCGGCCCATCATCGCCACGTTCCAGACGTTCACGGGGAACGACCAGTCGACGAGTTCTGCCTGGGGGACGTACGCGACGCGGCGGGACTCGCGACCGGCCGGAGCGCCGAGAACCTCTACGGTCCCGCTCCACGGCCGCAGCAATCCGGCGATGAGCTTGAGCAGCGTGGACTTGCCGCCGCCGTTGGGCCCCACGATCGCGACGAGCGCGCCGACGGAGATCTCCAGATTCATGTCCTGAAGGGCGATTCGATCGCCGTAGCCGGCATCGACGTCGACGAGGCGGACGGCGAACGGTCCGGTCCCGCCGGAGGGCAGGGGCGGGGCCTCGCCGTCGAACTCGGCCGGCGTCGTCACGTGCACCGTCATCGCAGCGCCATCACTAGCTGATCGGTGTCCCAGCGGATTAGCTCCTCGTAGCTGGTCACGGGCGGGTCCCCCAACGCATCGTCGTACAGGTTAGCCACAACCGTGCAATGGGCCTCTGAGGCGAGCTGGTCGACCAGCTTGGCCGGAAACTGCGCCTCGCTGAAGATCGCCTTGACGCCCGCCGCCTCGATCGTCGAGATGAGCTGCGCGGTGTAGCCGGCACTCGGGTCCTGGCCGGGAGACCCGACGGCGACGCCGACGATCTCGATGCCGTATTCGCGGGCGTAATAGGGGAACGCGTCGTGGAAGGTCACGAGCTTGCGGTTGGCCGCCGGGATCGTCTGGATCTGCGCCCGGACCCACGTATCCAAGGTCTCGAGACGCTGCTTATAGGTGGCTGCGCTGGCGTCGTACCCGGAGGCATGGGTCGGATCGGCCGCCTTGAGCGCCGCCGCGATCCGATCGACGTACAGCTCGGCGTACTTGACGTCCATCCAGAGATGCGGGTTCTCGGTAGCCGCGGTCTCGCCGGGGAGCAGCTGAACTCCGGGCAGGTCGACGCCGAGGCGGAGGAGCGGCGTTCCCTCGGCCGCCGCGTTGCCGATCATCTTCGTCAGCCAGTCGTCGAGGCCAAGGCCGTTCATCACCAGCAGCTTTGCCGATGCGACGGTCCGCACGTCGGAGGGCCGCGGCTCGAAAGTGTGGACGTCGGCATTCTTCGGCACGAGGCTCGTGGCGGAAACGAGATCGCCGCCCACGTTGGCGACGATGTCCGCCAGGACGGTTGTCGTGGTCACGACCTGGAGCTTGCCGGCAGACCCGCTCGCACCGGTGCCGCCGATTCCGGTGCCGCTCGTGCAGGCGGCGGCAAGTGCCGCGACTGCAAAGAGCGAGCCCAACTGGCGACCGAATCTCACGACGAACGCCTCCGGCAGCCCGTCTCGCGCTCGACTGTACGTCGCTCGCGCCGGACGACCCGCCAAGAACCTTATCAGTTGTGAGACTCAGTCGCAACTAACCTCCAACGATGATTGCGAGGCGGCGTTCGAGCATCGATCGGCCAGGTTGATCGCGATCGTGGCGTCGGTAGCCAGCGCCTGGTGCGGATCATCGTCGACGGCAGGACGATCGTCGACCTGAACGAGGCCGTGGGAGGATTTGGAGAGATCGACTGGTCGCCCGACGGCTCCCATCTTGTCCTCATCGGGCAACCACCGGACGTGGCCTGGGCGCTGTCCCTGATCAGCCTCCGCTGAGGCGTCGAGCTGTCAGATGCCGACCGGTTCGCGCACCAGGATCACCGTCGTTCGACCCGGGAAATCGGCGTTGAAGACGAGGAGCTTGTTCACCGCGCTCCGCATGCCGTTGTAGAACTCCTGGGCGCGCGCGTCTTCCAGCGGGTAGCTGTATTCGTCCACCCGGCGGAAAGCCGTCGCAAGGTCGGGCACGACCTTCTGCGCGCCGGCCACAAGGATCAGGCGACCCGCGCCGAACGACATCGGCGCGAGCTGGCTGCCGCCCATGGAGGCGGTCACCATGCGGCCGTCTTCGGTCACGGCGTGGACGCTGTTGACCTGGAAGTCGGGCGCGGCCGAGAGCTTGCGGATCTGGCGCATCTGGGTCGCCCGGTCCATCGACCGCGTCTTCGGCCGAACCGCGTTGTAACGGCCGCTCTGCTCGAGCGCTTCCGTCACGCCGATCTGGTCGAGCGTGATCGAGGCTCCCTCGCCCACCTCGGCCCCTTCGGGGATCAGGCTGAGCACCATCTCCCGCGCTTCGGCGCCGGTGTCGACGACGCGCGCATCGAACCCGTGGTCGCACAGCGCCGCTGCTGCACGATCGACGGCGGCCGGGTCGGCCGGAGAGGCGAAGGCCTCGTTGACCGGCAATCTCTCTATGTTCCTGGCGGTATCTACCATTTTGGGGGCACGCACCGGGCTGACAGGGACCCGAGCCAGTCGCCCGGCAGGCGGTCCAGACTTGCCCAGTTCCTTTCACAAGCTATGATGTATTCACACACTGTTACATTGGTAACGTTGCGACGGTAATAATAGCTGGGAACATAGTGAATGTCTACAGGATCGCCTGAAACCGCAACGGGCCCGGAGGCAGGCTCCGAAGGGGAGGCCCCCGCCGCCTTGCCGGCCGAAGCTACGTCGTCCACCGGCGCCCTCGGCCTGCAGGCGGCCGCCTTCGTCGACGAATTCGAGCGCTGGGCTCATCGAAAGGCGATCGAGGCGGGTGCCAGCGTGCCCAGGCTTCGGCTGCTGTACTCCGTCCACTGCAACGGCCCGCAGAAGATGGCCGACCTGGCCGACGAGCTGACGGTCACGCCGCGCAACGTGACAGCGCTGGTAGACGGGCTCGAGGCGGATGGGCTGGTGCGCCGCGTCCCCCACGCTACCGACCGCCGAGTGACGCTGGTCCAGCTGACCTGCAACTCCGAACGAGTCGAGAGCCAGTTCCGAGCCTATCAATCGTCGCTCGCCGATCTGTTCTCGGCGCTGAGCGACGACGACCAGCGGGAGCTCGCTCGCATGCTCTCCACGCTCCACGATCGAATGGGGACGGGGACACCCGGCTCGGTCGTCCCGAGGGGAGCGTTCGATGCCTGATCCCGAAACCACGCCACCCGAGCGCCTGCCCGCCCTGTACCTGGGCCACGGCGCACCGATGCTCATCGACGACCCGATCTGGCCGAAACAGCTGGCCAATTGGGCCGGCTCGCTGCCGCGCCCGAAGGCGATCCTCGTCGTCAGCGCCCACTGGCAGTCCGCGCCGCTGACCCTTGGCGCGGTCACTCCCGCGCCGCTCGTCTACGACTTCTACGGCTTCCCGGAACGCTATTACCGGATCCGCTACGACTCGCCCGGCGCCCCGGAGCTGGCGGCGCGGATCAAGGCCCTGATGCCGGCCGGCGAGACCGTGGCCCAGCGGCCGGAGCGCGGCCTGGACCACGGCGCCTACGTCCCGCTGCTGGCGATGTACCCGGACGCCGACATCCCGGTCCTGCAGATGTCGATGCCCGATCTGGAGCCGGAACACCTCTTCGAGATCGGCCGTCGCCTGGCGCCTCTGCGCGACGAAGGCGTCCTGATCATGGGCAGCGGCTTCCTCACGCACGGTCTGCAGTTCGCCCACGACTACTTCATGGGCAAGCCAGGCGCGCCCGAATGGTCGGTCGAGTTCGACACATGGGCCGCCGAGGCACTCGAGCGCGGCGACGTCGACTCGCTCTTCGACTTCCGCAACCGGGCTCCCGGCATGCCGTACGCGCATCCCACGGTGGAACACTTCGCGCCACTCTTCGTGGCCCTCGGCGCCGCCACCGAACCGGGCGATGCGCCGACGACCAAGATCGACGGCTACTGGTTCGGCCTCGCCAAGCGCTCGTTCGAGGTCCGGTAGCACTACGGCGCGGCGCCGCGCGCCGCCGCCGCCGCCGCGGGGAAATCGAGGCCGGGTCCGTGCGAAACTGCCTGCCTCTCCGTGTATGTAGGTATGAGGGTGGATCCGATCGTCGCCGAGTCCGCAGACCTGCTCTACGAGCGCGCATTCGAGGCGCACTGGGAGGACGTCTTCCGTTTTTCGCTGGCCTGGACGAATGACTGGGCGGCGGCCGAGGACATGGCCCAGGACGCCTACCTGCGGCTCTGGGGATCTCGTCACCGAATCGACTGGGAGCAGGCGGTGCTGCCTTGGCTTCTGGTCACGACGCGACGATTGGCCACGGACCGGTTCCGGTCTCTCAAGCGGAGGCTCGTTCCGTCCGGCTCGGAAACCGGAGCGCTTGACGAATCGGTCCGTGTTCGCTGGCTCGACGTTCGAGCGGCGATGGGCGCGCTCTCACCCCTGGAGCGGACGGCGCTGGTGCTGACCGCAATCGAGGGGATCTCGTACGACGAGGCGGCCCAGACTCTGGGCACCTCGGCGGGGGCATTGCGCGCCGCGGTTAGTCGAGCGCGCCAAAAGCTGGAGGCAGCGTGATGGACCGCTCACGAGCCGACGACGTCCTGAGGGAGTGGTCCACTGTGGCCAGAACTGCTCGTCGCCCATTCCATGCCCCGAAACCGCGACTGACGCGGACCGCGCTGCCGGCCGGCCTGCTGGCAGGGGCGACCCTGGTGGTCGCGATCGTCTTCGTGATCGGATTTGGCTCAAGGTCGAACCAGCCGGTCGCCAGCGGCAGCCCGTCGCCCAGCGCTTCGGCTAGCTCGACCGCCAGTGCGACCGCGAGTCCATCGCTCGCATCCGCGACTCCGTCCGCCACCGCCACCGGCAGCCAGGTCGCCGGGACTCCGGCGACGGTCGTTGCCAGCGTGCCGAACTGCGACATCACGGGCAATGGGTTTGCTCCCATCGTTTCGGGCGGCGATCTCTTCATCGAATGCGGCCTCGGCGCGCCCGAATGGGTCCTGCGCGTGAACTTGGCCACGAACGCGGTCGTCAGGAAGTATGAAACCAACATGCCAACCAACATGATCGTGGGCAAGATCGCAGTCGATGGTGGAGCGCTGTGGGCCGGGGTAACGAATGGTTCGGGCTGCGCGGGCACATGCAAGGGCTTCTTCCACACACTGAGCATCGACCTTGCCACCGGCAAGACGACGCTCGACCTGGTGGACATGTCCCTCGTAGGCGACGGCTTCGGCTACATCCTGGCCCGGGACCAGTCGGGCCACCTCGTCAAGCTCGATCCCGCGACCGGGAAAGATGTGGGCCAGATCTCGTTCAATTACCAATCCGCGCAGATTGCCTGCGGTTCGCTGTGGGGCGAGAACACAAGCGATGGTTCGACAACGGTAGCCCGCGTGGATCCGGCCAACGGCAATGTCCTGGCCAGCTTCACGGACTCGGACGGGCTCGCTGGAGTTGAGCTGCACCCGGTTGGAAACGAGTGCTGGGCGGTCGTCAGCACCGGCTCATTCGTCCCTCCGTACGGTGGCACGTACCATTTCGACCGAATCGGCTCCTCGGGGATCGACTTCCGCAGCCCGACCGGCAACCTTGGTTCCTACGCGGAGAGCGTGGCGATCTTCGACGGAACCTTCTGGCTCCTGACCGATGGCACCAACCCGTCTGCGTCTGTCCCGGCCACCATTACGACTATGCAGCGCATCGATCCCACCACCTGGCAACCGGCCGGCCCAATCTGGACCTACACCGGCGCCGCGCCGGCCTTTGCGGCCGGCGGCTCGCTCTGGGCCGCCAATACCCATCAAGCTGGCATTCCGCCCACGGCTGTCGATCGGCTCGATGTGCCTATGGGAGCGATCGGCCCGTAGATTGCCGCCGCCCAGTTAGGGCGGACGCTACCCAGAGCCGCGCGAATGGCCGTCACGATTTCGCTTGACGGCTCTTCGTCGCCCCCGGTAGCATCCGGGCTATTCCTTAGCAACTAACTAAGGATTAGCGAGTGAGGGACCGATGAGCTTCGTCCAGACGGTGATCCTGTCGGCATTCGCCGGCGGGACGATCTTCCTTGGACTGCCCGTGGGACGGCTCCGCAACCTCTCCATCCGCCGTCAGGCGGCCCTGACGACGGCCGCGGCCGGCGTGATTCTCTTCCTGATCTACGACGTGCTATCCCAGGCCGTGGGGCCGGTCACCACCGCTCTCCAGGCGGCCCGATCGGGTACTGGCTCGTCCGTGGACTTCGCACTCGACGCCGCGGCCCTGGGCGGGAGCGTCGCGTTCGGCCTGCTGTCGGTCACGTACCTGACCAAGCGCATGAGCGCGCGAGGAAGACGACCCGCGCTCTCGCCACAGCAGATTGCTATCGGCACGGCGGTTGGTTTGGGGCTGCACAACTTCTCTGAGGGGCTCGCCATCGGGCAATCCGCCGCGACCGGCGCGACCACGTTCGCGCTATTGCTCGTGATCGGGTTCGCGCTCCACAATACCACTGAAGGTTTTGCCATCGCAGCGCCGCTCAGCCAGGGCGAGCGGCCGACCTGGAGCTTCCTCGGGGGCGCGGGCATGATCGGCGGCGGGCCGACGTTCCTGGGCGGGGTGCTCGGCTATTCGATCGTCTCGCCGCTTCTCTCGATAGCGTTCCTGGGGCTCGCGGCCGGGGCGCTGATCTTCGTCTTCAACGAGATGATGGCCGTGTCGCGACGGTTCTCGCTGCCGATGGTCACCGGCGTGGCGCTGACGCTCGGGCTGCTCGTCGCTTTCGGGACCGATTTCGTGCTGACAGCCGCCGGGGCCTGAAGCCGCGCGCGGCGGGCCCGGCTCAGCCGCCGACGATCGGTTCGATCGGATACTCGTACAGCAGCTCGGGACCAGCCGCGCCCAGCCGGTAGACGTCCTCGAACCGGGCGCCACCGAAGCCGGGGAGGGCCAGGACCGGGTGCCCGATCGTGACGGTCATCCCTTCGGCCAGCGGCATGTTCCGGTGAGGCGGAATGATCGTGGGCGCCGGTGGCTCCTCGAAACGCAGGCCGATCCCGTGGCCGATCCCATAGACGTGGTACTGGGCAAGGCCATGAGCTTCGTAGACCGCCCTGGCTCGGTCGTCGAGCGCGGCAGTGGTGACGCCGGGCCGCATGGCCTCGCGAACGGCCCCGATCATCTCGCGGTAGGCGGCAATCAGGGTGGCCTGGCGCTCGTCGGGCTCGCCCATGACGAACGTGCGCGCCAGGTTGGCGCAGTAGCCCTCAACCTGCGGCGTGAGGTCGACCAGGACGAGCTGGCCTCGCTCCAGCGGCGCCGGGCTGAGACGGCCGTGAAGCATGCACGTCTCGACCCCGAAGTTGACGTAGATCGGAGTGCTGGTCGCTTCGGCGCCGGCGCGCATCATCGCGTACAACGCCTCGGTGCCGACCTCGTGAGCGCTGACTCCCGGCTGGAGCAGCTCTCGTGCGCGATCCATGCCGAGCCCCGCGATCCGCTGCGCCTCGGTCATGAGCGCGATCTCGTCGGCGTCCTTGATCGTCCGCAGCGGGTCCATGATCGGATCCGACGAAACGACCTCGGCCCCAGGGTTGACCTGCCGGAACAGGTCGACGAGGAACGCCGGGGTGTGGAACCACATCTGGAGACCGACTTTGAAGCGGCCGTCGGTTGCCCATTCCTGCGGCGCTTCGAGCGAGAGCGCGCGGATGCGCCCGACGACGTCGTGGATCTGGCCGCCCACGCTGCCGAAAACGCGAACTTCGCCCTCGGCCAGTGCCGCCCGAAGCTCCGGCTCCTCGCCGGTGAACGCGATCAACTCCGGCGGCCCCTGGAACGGGATCAGCGCCCGGGGCTGTGCCCTGTCGGTCCCGAACAAGTAGCGGTAATCGTCGTGGTTGAGGACGACGATGGCGATGACGTGCTGCTCGCGCATCGCCGCCTGGATCCGGGCGACCCGATCGAGACGGACTCTCACTTGGCACCTGGCTGGTAGGCGACCGCTCAAGCCGCGGCCGACCCAGACAGCATAGCCGAGCCCCGACCCCGACCCCGGGGAGGCGACTAGAGTCCTAGCAGCTTCCGCTTGGCGGCGGCGAACTCCTCGTCGGTCAGCTGGCCGTTCGAGTGCATGTCGGACAGCTCACGTAGCCGTTCTACGCTGCTTCCGGCCTCCGGCGGCCGAGAGCCCCCGACATCGCGAGCCGGCCCGCTGAAAGCGGAACCGATCAGCCAGACGAGCAACAGAACGAAGAGAACCAGCGCGGCGAACCCGAAGAGACCGATGCCAGGCCACGCGTAACCATCCCCGACGAATCCGCGGCCGAACGGTCGCATCGGCATCGAGGTGGTTCCGTGCGAGTTCGAGATTCCAATCGAGTACGCGAGTCCGGCAACGACGCCGACGACCACGAGCGCGACTACGAGCCAGAAGAGACGCCTGATCCAAACCGCGCGCATATCCATGACCTTTCGCAACGTATGGCCCGATTCTGCTCGCTCGCTCTGAAGCCAGCCTGAAGCCGGGCGGAAGAAACGGGCTGCTTGGCGCCACCTGGCCGGCCGAGGCGCTCCACGGCGCCGGCGCTCGGGCGGCGACAGCGTTTCCGGCCTCTTTGCCGCTGCTACGATGACCACGCCCAACTGGCGGGCCGGGCTGACTCGCGAGCGGTCGATAGCGGCGCTGGAGACGGAAACCGATGGTCGACGAAGGACAGGACGCGACGCAATCCGGGGCGAGCGACGGTCAGCTGCCGTCCCCGGCCAGCCCCTGGGATCAGACGCCCGCAGGCCTCCCTGGCGAGCAGGATCTGCCGGCCCAGCAGGCGCTGCCCGCACAGCAGCCCTACGTGCCTATTGGATCGACGCCTCCCCCCGGCGCGCCGCAACCCGGTTACCCGCCTCAGCCGGGATATCCGCCTCAGCCGGGATATCCGCCTCGGCCGGGCTTTCCGCCGCCTTTTAGCGCGACACCGCCCGCTTATCCGCCGCAGCCGGGATATCCGCCTCAGCCGGGGTACGCGCCGCAGCCGGGTTACGCGCCCCAGCCGGGGTATCAGCCGGCTGGCTGGAACAACGCGCAGAGTGGCTTCGCTCCTACGCCTTGGGGTTCGCCGCCGACGGGGATGCCCGCTTTCGCTCCACCCGGCCCCCGGCCCGGCTTCGTTTGGGGCGGCATCGGGGTCCGCTTCGCGGCCATCCTCATCGACTTCGTCTTCATGGTCCTGGTGCTCATAGTCGTCGCCACGATGGCCCTGGCGCTGTCGCCCGACTACGACTTCACCAACAGGTATTCGGCGGGCGGCTATGCGCTCATCTGGGGCTGGTTCGCCTTCTTCCTCCTCTACGTGCCGGTCTGCTGGTACCTGTTCAGCGGAACGCTCGGTCAGAGAGTCCTGGGCCTTCGCGTGGTGAGAGCCTCCGACGGTCAGAGCCTCGGCGTCGGCGCCGTGCTGATCCGATACCTTGTCTGGGCGATCTGCACCGGCACGATCATCCTCGGGCTCGTGGCCGCGGCAATGGCGGCGGACAACCCATACAAGCAGGCCTGGCCGGATGACGTCGCCAAGTCGCTGGTCATCCGCCGCGCCTAGAACCGGGCGTTATGGGCGGTAATTGTCGCGTCTGTCGAGGGCGGCCGACCGCGGGCGATGCCGCGCGTGGCGGCGACGCGCGGGGCGGCGACGCGCGTGGCGGCGCAATCCGTTACGAAGCAGCTCCCGCGCAGTCGTACAGGAGAGACGTGCCCGCATATTTCACGGGCTGGCATGCACTGTTGACCCAGTCGGTCCGCTCGGAGCTGACGTCGACGCCTCCGGCCCCGCCGCCGAAGCCACCGCCAAACCCGCCCAAAACGCTGCCGGCCAGCACGAAGCGGAGCTGGCCCGCGGCTACGTAGCTCTTGAGCTGGGCGAGCGTCGGCGTGGGGTCGGAGCCGGTGAAGCCGCCCATGGCCATGACAGGCTCACCTGTCGCGAGCTCGATCGACCCGGCTTCCTGGGACGAGCTGATCGCGACGATCCACCTGGCGCCGCCTTTGTTGGCGACCAGGTAATTGAGTAGTGCGGAGTCTGAAGTGTTGCCGGCGATGCCCCCGCCGTCGCCGGGGAGCCCGCCCGCGCGGTTGGCCCCGAAACCGCCACCGCCCGGCCCACCGCCAAAGCCGCCTCCGAACCCTGCGTCGGCCGCTCCTGGGCCCGGATGGGGATCGCCGGCGCCGTAAGCCGTCCCGATCGTCGTGATTGCGTAAGCCGCAGGCGCCATGAGCGCGGCGCACAGGCCGGCCGAGGCGGCCACCACGGCGAGGCGCCGCGCGGCCGCACTTTCGGCAAGTTGCGGGAGCGAAGCCACGACGAGCACGCCGAGTGCCACGCCGGCCAGGATGACCGCCGCCGGCCCGACACCGGGCGCGAAGTCCGGGGTCCGATCGAGCAGCTGCCAGCCGAACCAGGCCGTGGCCAGCGCGGCCAGCCCGACCGCCAGCCCGCCCAACCAGATTCGAGCCCGAAGTGACCACAGGTCCACGATCCCGGCGCCGACCAGCGCCGCGATGGCGGGGGCGAGCGCGACTGCGTAATAGGAATGGACCACGCCCGACATGTAGCTGAAGACCACCGCGGTTACCGCGAACCACCCTCCCCAGAGCAGGTAGCCGGCCAGGGCTGGGTTCGTCCGGCTGGCCCAGCGTCGCAGCCACAGGCCGACCACCAGGCAGATGGTCGCCAGTGGAATGAACCACGCGATCTCGCCGAAGAACTGGTCGTTGAAGAGGCGGAAGAGCCCTACCTCGCCCGAGAACGAAGCCCCGCCGCCGAAGCCGCCGGGACCGCCGGAGCCGAATATCCGGCCCAGGCCGTCGTAGCCGAAGATCAAGTCGAGCGGAGAGCCGGTCGTGCTGCCGCCGATGAACGGCCGGCTGGCTGCCGGAATGAGCTCGACGATCGCCACCCACCAACCGCTGGCGAGAAGAACGACCGCCAGGGCGACGAGCAACCCGACGAGCCGGCGGCGAAGCGTCGTGTTGGCTGCGAACCCGAAGGCGAGGGCGAAGCCGGGCAGGACGAGATAGGCCTGCAGGTACTTCGTCAGGAAGGCGAAACCCACGAGCGCCGCGGCTAGCGCCACCCAGCGGTAGCTCCCGCGCTCCAGCGAGCGGAGCAATGCCCAGGCGGCGGTAACGAGGAGGAGGGTCAAGAGCGCGTCGGGGTTGTTGAACCGGAACATCAGGACCGCGGCTGGGGTGAGAGCCATGACGATCGCCGCGATCACGGCGGCCGGCGCCCCGAACGAACGCTTCACGGCTACGAACAGGACGCCGACTGTCGCGGCGCCGGCCAGGGCCTCGGGCAGCATGATGCTCGCCGAGCTCAGCCCGAAGACCCGGACCGAGACTCCCATGAGCATGATCGCCAGGGGCGGCTTGTCGACGGTTATGAAGTTGGACGAGTCGAAGCTGCCGAAGAAGAAGGCCGACCACGAGTTGGAGGCCGACACGGCGGCGGCCGAGTAGTAGGTGTTGGCGTAGCCGCTGATCGTGAGGTTCCACAGGTACAGAACGGCGGCGAACGCGACTACGCCGAAGAACGCCGGACGCACCCAGGCGGCCTCGTCGGAACGGCCGCGCACGATGCCTCGAGCGGCCTCGAGGAGGCGCGGCGGCGGGACGAAGGCGGGTCGGGAGACGGCAGTCATCGACGAATCCTTTCGGGCCTGGAGAGGGTAGCAAGGCTTGTGCCCGCCCGTTCCTGAAAATCCCATGATTTCTGGATCGCGCGCCGCGGAACCGCGAAGCGCATCAGCGTCGCGACGGCGTTGGCCGTCACGAGCACCGCCAGCTCCATCGCCGGTCCACGGCGAGGCGCCAGGACGTCGAGCCCGGCGAGCGAGACCGTGGTGACGGCAAGCGCGGCGCCAAGGGCCAGGGGCCCGGCGGCGTGGTCACGGGCGATGCCCGGCGCGGCCGCGCACCTCGAAGGTGATCCTGCGGTTCGCCGCCGTGTTGGCCACAGCGGTAGCCAGCAGCGCCAGGGCGTTCGCCACCATGGGGAGCCGCTCGAAAGTGAACGATATGTTCACCTTTGGTTTACATCGCTCGCTCAGTCTGGCGTCCGTCAAGACGCGGTCAGAGGAGTGCCAATTTCGAATCGTGATGACGGCCCCTTGCCGATCGTATTCGGCTCAGGCGTTCGATGGTTGCCCGAACTGTCTCGATGAGGCCCTCGATGTCGTGACCTTGTTCGGCCTCAGCAAGCTTGTGGGCCGGTTCGAGTTCGCGATCGCACCGGGCCGCGTACCCGGAACCTAGACAACCCCGACGCCGGTAGGCAGATCCCGGCGCACAATAGAAGCGGCCGACCCGTTTCCCGGGCCGGCCGCTTCTTGGCTGCGGGGTTCGAGGTTAGTAGGGGAACGCCATCGAGGACGCGGAGGACGCGCTCCCGAGGAACGGCAGACCCCATGCCTGCTCGATTGTATGGAGCATCGAGTAGTGGGTGTAGAACCCGCTGGCCTTGTAGCCGGCGGTCATGTTCGGCGTGATCGCGATGGTGGCGATGTGGCCGCCGCCGTTGACGTTGGTCGTGCCTTCGTCGAAGGTCACGAACACGACCGAGTTGGTGAACGCCGAGCTGCCGGTGATCTTCGGCAGGAATGCCTTCAGGAAGTTGTCGCCGTCGGCGATCGTTCCGTCATGCATGTCGTTGATCATGTTCGGGGTGATGAACTCGAAGTTCGCCGCCGCTGGATCGAAGCCGGCGAGGTTGGTGATGTTCGCGCACCTGGCGCTGTTGCCACTGATGCTCGTGTAGCTGATGGCCGGGTCGTGCTTGCGCGCGTAGACGCCCGGCTTACCGACACCGTCCGCGACGGCCGAGGACGAGTAGCCCGTGAAGCAGTTGCCCGGGTAACCCTGCATGTAGGCATGCCAGGTCCGACCCGACGCGCTGACCTGATCGAACAGGCTGTTGACGGCAAGGTTGTACACGCCGTCATCGGTGATGCCCTGCGTGCCACCCGACGTCAGGGCGATGTAGTTGGGCTCGGAAGGATGCCGCTCGGCGTAGAAGCTTGTCGAGAGTCCGTACCGCGCGACCAGGGAGTTGATGTAGGGAGCGCTGCTCGAGCCGACGATGCTCGAGTACTCCTTGTTCTCGAAGATGATGACGTAGACGTGGCTGAAGGCGGGGACGCCGGCGGACGGCGGTCGGTTCGGGCCTGTCGTGGCGGTCGGCGTGACCCTGGGAGACGAGGTCGGACCCGGCGTAAGCGTGGCGCCTTGGGTCGGAGTCGAGCCGGGCGTCGGAGTGCCGCCTGGGGTCGGAGTGGAGCCGGGCGCTGGCGCGGCATCGATGCCTATCGTCAGCGTCGCGGTGGGGATGATCGTTCCGGCGCCGGTCGTTGCCGAGATTCGGCCCGTGCTGCCGGGCGAAGCGCTGCCGCCGCATGCCCCCGTGGCGGCGGCGAGTACCAGAACTATCGCAGGGGTAAGGATTCGCAAGTGCATCGCTTAGTCATTGGACGTCCTGTCGCCCGTTGCGTCAAGCCGGCCGCACTTGTGATCCCGCAGCGTGGGCTCGGCTCAGACTGCCGGGCCACCCTCGATTCGGGCCGAATCCGCCCCGCTTGCAGGATTGGCATATACTCAACGCCATGTTGAATGTACCTGTCACCCGGAGCACCGGCTCGAGTCAGGCGATCGACGACGGCGGCCGTCAGGCGCTCGAGCGAGAGCTGCTCGAGGAGATGACCGGCTGGTCGCCCCGCGACCGTGGTGGCGTTTTCAAATCGTGGCATCAGCATGCGCTCAGCCTCGTCCATCTGAACGTCTTGACCGCCCTCGAGGCCGAGGGGCCGCTCTCGATGAAGCGCCTGGCCGAGGCGATGGACGTTTCCGACGCCAGCGCGACGGGGATTGTCGACCGCATGGAGAAGCGCGGGCTGGTGGAGCGAAGGCACGGCACGGAGGATCGCCGAGTCGTGCGCGTTCACACCACCGAGGCCGGGTTCCAGGTCTTCCGCGACATGGCCACGCATCGGCGAGAAGGGCTTACGAAGGTTCTCGCCGAGCTCACCCAGGAAGAGATGGCCTCCCTCCTGGTCGGCATGCGCGCCATCCATGCCGCGCGGCGGCGCCTGCTCAGCGACGAGCCCACCGCCACCGCGACCCCCACCGGCACCGACCAGCAGAGCGGATGAGCTCGGCGCAACTCCTTCGGAGCTATTTCACGAGTCCTACACATTCCGCCGCCAGGCTAGCGGCGACACCACCTGCACCTTTGGTTGGGGACCCCACATGAAGACACAGGATCGAAGCCGATGATCAGACTCCTCCGCAGGTTTGGCTGGCCGTACCGCCGGCTCCTGGCAATCGTGGTAGCTCTGGTAACCGTGCAGGCCATCACGAACCTGTATCTCCCCAACCTGAACGCGGACATCATCAACAACGGCGTGCTCAAGGGCGACACGAACTACATCGTCCGAATCGGCGCGCTGATGTTGTTCGTGACGTTCGTGCTGGGTCTCTGTTCGATCGTCTCCGTCTACTTCGGGTCGCTCACTTCGATGTCGATCGGCCGTGACCTGCGAAGCGCGATCTTCCGCAAGGTAATGGGCTTCTCCCAGAAAGAGACCAATTCGTTCGGGGCGCCGACCCTCATCACGCGCAATACGAACGACGTGCAGCAGGTCCAGATGGTCCTCGTGATGGCCCTGAACATCATGATCCTGGCCCCGATCATGTCCGTCGGCGGCCTGATCATGGCCCTGCGCGAGGACGTGCCTCTGTCCGCGACGCTGCTCGTGATAGTTCCGCTCGTGCTCATCGTCATCGTCACGATCGCCATGATCGCGGTGCCGCTCTTCCGTTCCATGCAGAAGCGAACAGACCGCATCAATCAGGTGATGCGAGAGACGCTCGGCGGCATGCGGGTCATTCGAGCGTTCGTCCGGACGGACCATGAAGAGGAGCGATTCGATCAGGCCAATCGCGAGCTGACCGACAACTCACTCAAGGTCGCCCGGTTGTTCGCGCTCATGATCCCGTTCCTGTTCGGGATCATGAACCTGTCGATGGTCGCGATCGTCTGGTTCGGCGGCCTTCGCATCGACTCCGGGGGAATGCCGATCGGCAACCTCGCGGCGTTTCTTCAGTACGTGATGCTGATCCTGTTCTCGGTCATGATGGCCGCGCTCATCTTCGTGATGGTGCCGCGCGCCGCCGCCTCCGCCGAGCGGATCAACGCCGTTCTCGACACGGACAGCACGATCTGCGACCCCGAAGCTCCGGCCGAGATCTCGAACCCGCGAGGGATGGTGGAGTTCCGGAACGTCGAGTTCCGCTACCCGGGCGCCGAGGACGCCGTCCTGTGCGGCATCTCCTTCACCGCCAGGCCGGGCCAGACCACAGCCATCATCGGTGGCACGGGTTCGGGCAAGTCCACCCTGGTCAACCTCATTCCGCGCTTCTACGACGTGACGTCGGGCAGCGTGGAGGTCGACGGCATCGACGTCCGGAAGATGCGGCAGGAGGACCTGTGGAGCCTGATAGGGCTCGTGCCGCAGAAGGCCTTCCTCTTCAACGGCACGGTTGCCAGCAACATTCGATATGGCGACGAGCGCGCCGACGACGCCGGCTTGTGGCACGCCCTTACGATCGCCCAGGGCAACGACTTCGTGTCGGAGATGGACGGTGGGCTCGAGGGTGAGATCGACCAGGGCGGCACCAACGTGTCCGGCGGTCAGCGCCAGCGGCTCGCCATCGCCCGGGCGATCGCCAAGAAGCCCAAGATCTTCATCTTCGACGACAGCTTCTCGGCGCTCGACTTCAAGACGGACCAGCTCCTTCGCGCGGCTCTCAAAGACGAGACCCACGAAGCCACGGTGATCATCGTCGCGCAACGGGTGGGAACGATCCTGCACGCCGATCAGATCGTCGTGCTCGACAAGGGCGAGATCGTGGCGATCGGCAATCACGAGCAATTGATGGAAAGCAGCGAGACGTATCAGGAGATCGTGTACTCGCAGCTCTCCAAGGAGGAAGTGGCATGAGCGGGCCCGCAAACGGCGCCGACGGGCACGGGCCCGCGGCCGACGGGCACGGGCCCGCCGCGACGAACGGCCGGCCGGCCGGCGTCCCCGGTGGCGGTTTCGGCGGCCCGGGCGGCCCGGGCGCGCGGCGCCGCGGCCCCGGCGGCGGCTTCGGCCCGATGGGCCACGGACTCGCCATGCCCGCGGAGAAGGCACGCAACTTCCGTGGCACCTTCCGCCGCCTCCTGGGCGAGCTCCGCCCCGACCGCAAATGGATCGTCCTGGTCATGGCCGTCTCGTTCTTCGGCACCGCCGGTCAGATCTTCGGCCCCAAGGTGCTGGGTAACGCCATCAACAAGCTGCTCGACGGGCTCGTCGGCAAGGAAATGGTCGCGCAGGGCGTGCCGGCCGGTCTCACCCACGAGCAGGTGGTGGCCTCGCTGAGAGCGGCGCACAGCCCGCTCGCGGACCTGGTGGCAGGCACCAACGCCGCCCCGGGGGTGGGCGTCGACTTCGGGGCCCTGGGCATGATCCTTCTGGCGCTCGCCGCGCTCTACCTGCTCAGCACCTTCTTCAGCTGGGTGGCCTGGTACACCATGGGCGGCGTCTCGCAACGAACGGTCTATCGCCTTCGCCGCCAGGTCGATGAGAAGCTGGCCCGCCTGCCGCTGAAGTATTTCGACACACATCAGCGCGGCGACACCCTGAGCCGCGTCACGAACGACATCGACAACATCGCCGGCACCCTCCAGCAAAGCCTGACGCAGATCATTACGTCCATCGCCACGATCATCGGCGTGCTCGCGATGATGTTCTGGATCAGCCCGATCCTGGCGCTCATATCGCTGCTGGTGATCCCGGTCGCCGCGGGGGCGACGATGTTCATCGCCAGGCGATCGCAGAAGGAATTCGCGGCGCAGTGGAAGCAGACCGGGGTCCTCAACGCTCACGTCGAGGAATCCCACACCGGTCACGCCATCGTCAAGGTATTCGGCCACGAAGAAGACGCCATCCGCCGCTTCGACGAAGAGAACGCTCTCGTCTTCCGGGCCAGCTTCAAGGCGCAGTTCATCTCCGGCATCATCCAGCCGACTATGAACTTCATCAGCAACCTGAACTACGTCGCGATCGGCGTCATCGGCGGCGTCCAGGTCGCCAGCGGCACCATGTCCCTCGGCGACGTGCAGGCGTTCATCCAGTACTCGCGCTCGTTCACGATGCCGATCACCCAGACGGCCAGCATCGCCAACCTGCTCCAGTCCACGATGGCCTGCGCCGAGCGCGTCTTCGAACTGCTCGATGAGCCCGAGGAACTGCCCGACGTGGAGGAGCCCGTGACGCTCACCAACCCGACCGGGCACGTGACTCTCGAAGGCGTCTCGTTCCGCTACGAGCCGGACAAGCCGCTCATCGACGACCTCAACGTGGACGTCCGCCCCGGCGAAGTGCTGGCCATCGTCGGACCGACGGGCGCCGGCAAGACCACGGTCGTGAACCTGCTCATGCGCTTCTACGAGATCGACGCCGGAGCCATCTGCATCGACGGCATCGACATCCGCGACATGACTCGCAACAACCTGCGCCGAACCTTCGGCATGGTCCTCCAGGACACGTGGCTCTTCGGCGGCACGATCCGGGACAACATCGCCTACGGTCGCGAGGACGCCACCGAGGAGCAGATCGTGGACGCGGCGAAGGCCGCCCACGTGGACCACTTCGTCCGGACGCTTCCCGGCGGCTACGACACGGTCATCGACGACGAGGCCTCGAACCTCTCCGCGGGCGAGAAGCAACTTCTCACGATCGCCCGCGCTTTCCTGGCCGACCCGCAGATCCTGATCCTCGACGAGGCCACGAGCTCGGTCGACACCCGCACCGAGGTCCTGGTTCAGCAGGCAATGGCGCGCTTGATGAAGGGCCGCACGGCCTTCGTCATCGCCCACCGCCTGTCTACGATCCGCAACGCCGACGAGATCCTGGTCATGGACCACGGCAAGATCGTCGAACAGGGCAGCCATGACGAGCTGATCGCCAACCGCGGCTTCTACTTCGACCTGTACAACTCCCAGTTCGAGGAGGCAATCGCCGAAGTGGTGTAGCGCCGGGCCGTGGCGACGCGGCGCAGGCGCTACGCTCCACTGGTGCACGCATTCCGGTTCGCCGTCCAGCTCGCAAGGGCCTCCTCGGGCGAGGGCTGGGCGCAGGCCGCTCGTCGGGCCGAATCGCTCGGCTACGACGTCCTGGCGATGCCGGACCATCTCGGCAACCAGCTGTCCCCTCTGGCCGCGCTCTCGGCCGCGGCTGCCGCGACGACCCGACTGCGCGTCTGCGCCTTCGTGTTCGCCAACGACTACCGCCACCCTCTCATCCTCGCCCGTGAGGCCGCGACCCTCGACTTGCTGTCCGGCGGGCGTTTCGAGATGGGCCTGGGCGCCGGCTGGATGGTCGAGGACTACTGCCGCCTCGGCATGAGCTACGACCCGGGGCCGCGGCGCGTGGACCGCTTGGAGGAAGCCGTCCCGCTCATGAAGAGGCTCCTTGCCGGCGAGACGGTCACGCACGACGGCCCTCACTACCATCTGGTTCGCGCCGGCGTCGGCGTGGAGACCGTCCAGAAGCCGCGCCCGCCGCTGGCTGTGGGCGCCGGCGGGCCCCGAATGCTGCGACTGGCCGCCCGCGAAGCCGACATCGTGGGCCTGCTCCCAGGCTTCAGCGGCGAGGGCCGAGCCCGGCTGCTGCAGGCGACCGAGGCCGCGACGGCCGAGAAAGTGGCGCTCGTGCGGGAAGCAGCGGGCGATCGATTCGAACGGCTCGAGTTGAACATCTGGCTCGCCGATGCGGGGATGGTAGGCGGCGGCAACTCCCTCCTCGGGTCGGCCACGGCGGCCGCGCGGTGGATCCCTGCGGCGGTAGTTCGCAGCCCCTATGTGCTCTACGGCACCCTCGGTGCGCTGCGAGAGCGGCTCCTGCGCCGTCGCGACCGCCTGGGGATCAGCTACTACACCATCCCGGGCCGGGCAATGGAGGAGATGGCGCCGCTCGTCGAGGCGTTGGCGGGCCGATAGCGCGGTCAAGCTGGGTCGGCGTCGGGCGGGCGCAGGGCTCGGGCGTCGGGCGGGCGCAGGGCTCGGGCGTCGGGCGGGCGCAGGGCTCGGGCGTCGGGCGGGCGCAGGGCTCGGGCGTCGGGCGGGCGCAGGGCTCGGGGCGCGCCGACACGCCACGGGTTACTCTCCGTGAGTGAGTGACCTTTCCACGCAGATCCCCGCCGAACGCTTCGAAGCGCGACTCGCCGCATGCCGGGTCGCCATCGCCGAACGCGGTCTCGCGGCGCTGGTCCTGAGCGTGGGCCCCGACCTGCGCTACCTGACCGGCTTAGTCGGCGAGCCCATGGAGCGGTTTACGCTGCTGGTCGTACCACGGCAGGGCGAGGTTTCGTTGCTGGTGCCGCAGCTGGAGGCCAGGAAGGCCGCGGGCACGCCGCTGGTCGCCGCAGGCGCGGCGCGGGTCCTGGTTTTCGACGAGGGCGACGACGCGGCGGCGACAGTAGCGGACCTGCTGCGCTCGCAGACCGCCGCCCCGATCGGGGTCTCCGACCGGATGTGGTCGATGCATCTCTTGCGACTCCAGGCCGCTCTTCCCGTACGCCGCTTCGAGTCCGCGAGCGTGGTGATGCGCGAGCTTCGCCAGATCAAGGACGCCGACGAGGCGCGCCTGCTGACCATGGCAGCCGATGCGGCCGACCGAACGATGGATGCCGTCTGCGCCGGCCCGCTGGTCGGCCGGACCGAGTCCGAGGTAAGCCTCGAGATTCGGCGGCGACTCGTCGACGAGGGCCACGACGTCGCCGACTTCGCGATCGTAGGTTCGGGTCCCAACGGCGCTTCGCCACACCACGATGCGGGCGAGCGGGTCATCCGGGACGGAGAGCCGGTCGTGCTCGACATCGGCGGCACGCGCGCCGGCTACGCGAGCGACACGACCCGGACCGTCTGGGTCGCCGGCGAATCCAGCGGTGCGCCCGAGCCCGAGTTCGTGCGCGTCTTCGAGCTCGTTCGCCAGGCCCAGGCCCAGGCAACCGCAGCCATTCGGCCCGGCGTCCCAGCGGAGGAGATCGACTCGATCGCGCGCTCGATGATCGCGGACGCGGGCTACGCCGACTTCTTCACGCACCGGGTGGGCCACGGCATCGGGCTCGAGGTCCACGAAGACCCGTACATGGTTGCCGGCAACTCGACCGCGCTGAAGCCGGGCATGGCGTTCAGCATCGAGCCCGGAGTCTACCTTCCGGACCGCTGGGGCATTCGCCTGGAGAACATCGTGATGTGCTCCGAGGTGGGCGCCGAAGTGCTGAACTGCTCCAGCCTCGACTTGAGGGTCGTGCGCGGATAGAGATACGTCCTGCCCCAATTGTCGGCTGGTACCCACCCCAAACGCACGCTACGATCGCGCGGGCGATCCAGCCAAGGGGACAAACCCGTCGCCGGAAGGGCATGGAGGTTCACATGGGCGCGTGGCGCGTGGCGCGTGGCGGGCGGACGGTGGCCCTCGCCCTGCTACTGGTATTTGCGGCCGGTTGCAGCGGCTCCACCGCGACGTGGCCCGCCCTCCACTCCTCGCCCACCGCTACCGGCCCCGCAGCGTCCGGTGCGGACCGGCGAGCCGTCATGCCGTCGGGCGTAAAGAGCGCGGCTCCAGAGCAAACCGGACCCGGCGGCGCCGCCACGCCGGCCAGCGCGACGGTAAACAACATCACTGTCGAGTACACCTATCAGGCCGACCTGATGACGCCGTTCTCGCAGCTCTATGGCAAGATCCTGCCCCACTTCGTGGTCGCCACCATCACCAACGACAATGCCCAGGCGGTCAAAGTCAAGATGACCAGCGGGATCGTCGGCTTCACCAACACCAGCGTTTCGACCGTCACCGTTGCCGGCAAGAAAACCGCAACGGTCGAGCAGGACCCAGAGCTGACGAGCGCGGCGATCGACTCGCTGACGTCCCAGAAGCCTGGCCAGCTCGAAGTCCTGGCGACTTACCTGGATAACGGCCAGGATCGGACTGTGCTAGACGAGACCGACAGTGTCGTCGTGACCGGCCGGAGCGACTTCCCCTGGTCCATCAAGGGCATGACAGAGGCGGAGACTTTCGAGCTCCTCGGGGTGATGGTTACGCCAACCGATCCGGCGGTGAAGAACGACCTCATCCGGGCGGCGGCCAACTACGATCCCAGCCACTCGATGATCAGCGGGTATCAGAGTGAAGGCGACGCGGACAACTCGGTCTATCAGCGCCTGGACGACATCTGGCAGGCTGAAACCAACGACTTCGCTCTCACTTACATCAGCACGCCCGTCTCGTTTTCCCCCGGCGACACTCAGGCGATCCGGCTACCCTCTGAAGCGCTCTCGAGCTCGAGCGGCAACTGCATCGAGCTGGCTCTCCTGTACGCCTCGGCGGTCGAGGCGATGGGAATGCAGCCGGTCATCGTCATCATTCCCGGCCATGCCTACCTTGGCGTCAGGGTGGACGACACGAGCAACTCCTACTACTTCGTCGAAACGACCATGATCGGGCAGGCGACTTTCGACCAGGCCGTGACCGAAGGCGGTAACGAGTGGGACCAGGCGATGCCGCACGAGAACAACGACGACGAGGGCTACGGCTGGGTCGAAGTGGCGCAGGCGCGCTCGGACGGCATTCTCCCAATCCCCTGGCACTAGTCACCTCGCGGACCGAGGTAGCGGGCGGCCGCGCGGTAGCCGGGCGCGGCGCGGTAGCCGGGCACGGCGCGGTAGCCGGGCACGGGGCGGTAGCCGGGCACGGCGCGGTAGCCGGGCACGGCGCGGTAGCCGGGCACGGCGCGGTAGCCGGGCACGGCGCGGTAGCCGGGCGGCCGACTTCCCGTCTTACTCCCCCACCGGAGTGATATGGAGAGGCGACCGGCGATTCGGCCATACCATGACGGTTGCGGCGCTTGAGGACGCGCTCAGACCGGGGTTTCTGGCAGGAGACGTGGGCCCGCCGCACGGCGGCCCCCAACTTACTACTCACCTCTTGAGTAACACGGGAAGCGCCGGCGGCGTTCCCAACCGTACGGAGAAGAACGTGAAGCGAACACTCGGACGCAGCGGCATCGAAGTCTCGGCAGTCGGAATGGGCTGCTGGGCAATCGGCGGGCCGTGGGCGATGCTCGGCTTCCAGGCCGGCTGGGGCAAGGCCGTCGACGATGACGAAGCCGTCCGCGCGATCCATGCGGCGATGGATCGCGGCGTCAACTTCTTCGACACGGCCGCGAACTACGGCGCCGGCCACAGCGAACGAGTCGTCGGCCGCGCTCTGAAGGGCCGCCGGGACCGGGCGGTGATCTCCACCAAGTTCGGCTACAACGTCGACGAGGCCACCAAGGAGATCACGGCCTACGGCGCGAGCGAAGAGGAAAGCGATGTCGCCCCTCACATCAGGTCCAACCTGGAGGAGAGCCTGCGTCGCCTCGACACCGACCACGTGGACGTGTACCTGCTCCACGTCTGGGGGCTCACGCTGGACCGGGCGTTCGCCGCCCGAAACGTACTCGAAGAGCTGGTCGCGGAAGGCAAGGTCCGCACCTACGGCTGGAGCACGGACCGACCAGACGCCATCGAGGCCTTCTCGACGTCGCCCCGGTGCGGCGTCGCGGAGCAGGAGCTGAACATCTTCAGCGGCAACCCGGAAGTACTCAGCCTGACCCAACGCCTGAACCTGGCCAGCATCAACCGCAGCCCGCTGGGCATGGGCGTGCTGACGGGCAAGCTCGCCCCCAACTCGAAGTGGGCCGAGGGAGACGTTCGCAAGGAAGTCGCCTGGTTCGCCGGCATCAAGGACGGCAGCCCGAATGCAGACTGGCTCGCGGCACTCGACTCGATCAAGGGAATCCTGACCAGCGGCGGGCGCACCGTTGCTCAGGGCGCCCTTGCCTGGATCTGGGGCCGGAGCCCGAACACGATTCCGATCCCCGGCTTCCGCACGGTCGCCCAGGTCCAGGAGAACGCTCGAGCCATGGAATTCGGTCCGCTCACGGCCGATCAGATGGCCGAGATCGATCGGATACTTGGTCGGTAGGCGAGGCTAAGGGCCAGTTCTACTCTCGGACAGACGTGATGCCCGCCAGGGTGCCGACGAAGATCTGGCCTTGCGAGAGCGTCGGGGATGCGAAATGGGGCACTGCCCCGACGCCGATCCCGCCCAGCTCGGCGCCCGTGGCCGGGTCCAAAGCCACGAGCCGGCCGCTCGAAATGTTCAGGCTCCAGATTGCGCCGCCGCCTATGACCGGAGGCCCGCCGGCGGCAGCGCTCTGCCAGCCGACCGTCAGCGACCCGTTGGCCCCGACCGTGGCCGCCCGAATGGAATCCATGCAAGGCACGTAGATCGTGCCGCCGATCCGGGAGGCTCCGCCGAAACCGGCACAGACGGGCGCCGACGCCACCTGCCCGCCAATTCCGCCGAGGGATCCCTGGCGAAGGACGAAGCCCGTCCCGCTCTTGCCCGCGATGAAGACCCAGCCGCCCGGGACGAGCACCGGGCTCAACGAGCCGAGGTCCGCATCGTTTGCGTTGTCCGTGGCCCAGGTCGTCGGAGCGAAAGACGACTCGAGCGCCAGCGCGGGCGAGAGCTCGAGCACGGAGTCGCTGCCGTCGTAGGTCGTGGTTGATGCGCCGTTCCCGACCGAGACGTAAAGGTTGCCCGCGCCGTCGATCACCGGCCCGCCGGTCGCCCAGATCGCCCCTTCGCGACTGACCGGGACCCGGTAGGCGATGGTGCCGCCTTGACCGGTCGAGGGGACGCCGACTTCTTCACCGACATACTGGCCGCAGTCGCCCGCCAGGCCTCCGAAGCCGATGTAGACGTATCCGTTAGCCACGGCTAGGGCCGGCCGCTGCTGATGCGTCGTGGGATCGTCGCCGGCCAGATCCACGTTTCGCGACCAGCGCACCGCACCCGTGTCGGGGTCCAGGGCATACAGCACGTGCTTGGGGCCGGTGACTTCCGCAACCGCGAAGAGGGAACCTGTAGCGGGGTCGAAGGCCGGCGTGCCGGTGATGCCCAGCGGGTCGATGTCACCGCACGGCAGCGTCGAGAGCGGGACCGGCGTACCCAGATTCCGCCGCCACACGACGGCGCCGGTCGAAGGATCGAGGGCGTAGACGCTGTCGCCCTCGGTGGCGGCTATGACTCTCCCATGGACGACGAGCGGTTCGGCATACACGGCCCCGTCGAGCGCAGCGGACCAGCCCGCCGTCAGCGAGCCGGTGAACGCAGGGAAGGAGGCGTCATTGCCGGTTCGCGCGGCATTGAGGTGGTAGGTGGGCCAGTCGGCGGCCACGGGCGCGGCGGTTGGCGCAGCCGTCGGAGCGGCGGTCGGTGTCGCTGTCGGAACCAGAGGACTGGGCGTTGCGGGACGAGGAGTTGCCAGGCGTGGCGTTGGCGAGCGTGGCGTCGGGGTCCGGGTCGGTGCCGTCGATGTCTCTGTCGGAGGAATGAGCGTCGCGGAGGGCGCCTCGGAGGTCGCCGCCGGCTGGCTCGCGGTGTCCGTAGTCGAGGCAAGCGTGGCCGTGGGCTGGAAACCCGGCGTTGCCGACGTCACCCCCGTCGGGGATGGCGTCGGCGACCCACAGGCCGCCGCCAGAACCCCAAGGGCCAGCAGAAGCGGCACAACCCGGAACCGAAAACGCACGACACGATCTTGCCGCACAACCGTGTCCGTGCCACCGCAACGTCCCATCCGCCCGCGCTGCGCATCAGATATTCCGATTCGAACCGATTGGTCGCAGAATCGGGCTGGCATGGGCTTCGAGTGGGCATACCGGAAGGGCGAGCCGCCCTGGGACATCGGGCGGCCGCAGACGGCGTTCGTGCGCCTGGCAGAGCTGGGGGCCGTCGCCGGTTCGGTGATCGACGTGGGCTGCGGAACCGGCGAGAACGCGCTCTATCTAGCCTCGCTCGGGCACGAGGTCACCGGCGTGGATGCCGCGCCCACCGCAATCGCTCGCGCACGCGAGACGGCGCACGCGCGAGGCGTCACGGCCGCTTTCCTCGTCGGCGACGCGCTCGACCTCTCCACCGTCGGGCGCACGTTCGACGTCGCGGTCGATTCGGGGCTGTTCCACGTCTTCTCGGACGCGGACCGCCTCCGATACGAGCGCAGCCTCCGAGGCGCGCTTCGACCTGGCGGCCGCTACTTCATGCTCTGCTTCAGCGACCGAGAACCGGGCACGACGGGTCCGCGCCGCGTGAGCCAGGCCGAGATACGAGACACGTTCTCCGAGGGCTGGCGGGTCGATTCGATCGTGTCGGAGCACTTCGCGACCCGGGACGGGTCCCTGGGGCCGGAAGGTCCCGACGCCTGGCTGGCATCGCTGACGCGCCGCTAAGCAGGCACCAGGCTCACTGACGGCAAGTCCGAACCCGAGCCCGCGGATTACCGCGCCAGACCCACGTTCAACAGGGCGCGCTCGGCCTGGGCGCGGTGGACTCGGCCGTGGCCGGCCTGCATTCGAAACAACAGCTCGAAGGACTCGGGGCCACGCTCGGAGTGAATGCCGACGCGGGATCGGGAGGCAATCGGGGTTCGGGCCCACAACTCCAGGTTCGCCCGGCGCAGGGCGGCGAATAGCGCCAGAAGCGCGTCCGAATCGGCCTCGGATAGGTCGAACCTGTCGGCCCACAGGTCCTGCGCCCAACCCTGCAGAGGCGGTTCGTCCTCGGCAAGGATCCAACGATATCGTACCGAGGTAACCAGCTCCGAGTCGGCCATGTGGCCGAGGCACTCCAGGGCCGACCACTCGCCTGGCGCCGGGCGCACGCGCAGGGCCGTGCCGGCGTCGTCGAGCAGGCGGCGCCACAACTCGACCTCCTCAGCCTGGACTTCGACGGGATCGTCGCCGCCGAGCGCGTCGAGCACGGATCGACGGTACGTGTCGGCCTCTTCCGGTGTCATCTGGCTCCTCGGCCTCCTGTTCGGCTCGCTGTCGCGTTGCCCACCGGGTAGTCTAGGCAGGTCCAGCCATCAGGGCGACCACTCGCCGGGACTCCATGCCGACGCCCAAACCGACACCCAAACCGACACCCAAACAACCGGCTCTCCGGAAGGGAACGACCGCGCCCCGGCGCCGAGCGACGGCGCGCAGTCCCCAGACTCGGAGACTCGCCGCGGCATTGCCTGCGCCGGCAAGCGAAGCCCCCGCCGAGCCGGCAAGCGAAGCCGCCGCCGAGCCGGCCGATGCGCCCACGGCTTCCCCCGAAGCGGCTCCAGGCGGCCCTCCCGCTGTCGAGGCCCGAGCGCTTCCCGCCGAGCCTCGCCCGGCCCCGGCGCCCCGCGGCTTGACGCCGTCGCCGCGTACTCAACCGCCGTTGAAGATCCTCGTGGTGGGCGCGGGAGCCGTCGGCTCATTCCTCGGCACTCTCCTGGCGGCCGCCGGAAACGAAGTGACCCTCGTCCGAATCTTCGAGCCTTCCTCCGAAGCGCCCATGACCCTCGTCTCACCCGACGGCGCGGTCCAAAGCTTCCCCGTGCATCGAGTCGCACGCACCGACCAGGCGTCCAGGCCCCACCTCATCCTGCTGGCGGTCAAGATGCCGGCCCTCCGCGAGGCACTCGGGCCCACCTTGCTGTGGCCGACGGTGCCGACATTGACAGTGGAGAACGGCATCGGGGCAGAGGGAATCGCGGCCGAGCTTCGTCCGGACGCACCCTTGATCGCGGGCTCTCTCACGGCTCCCATCGAACTTGCCTCGAAGGACGAGGTCCGCTGGCTGGGCAAGGGCGGCCTGGGGCTGTCGGCCGTGACGCCCGACGCCAAGCCGTCGGTCCGCACCTTGAGGCGCGAGTTCGACCGTGTCGGCTTCCGAGCGGCGGAGCTCGGCGACGCGTCTTCGATGAAGTGGTCGAAATTGCTCGTCAACCTGATCGGGAATGCCACGGGCGCGGTCCTGGACATGGACGCCGAGGAGATCTACCGGGACCCGCGCCTCTTCGCCATCGAGCGCCGCCAGCTGTGCGAAACGCTCGACGTGATGCAGCAACTCGGGCTGAAACCGGTCGGGCTGCCCGGAGCGGCCGTTCCCTGGCTGGCGAGGGTCGTACGACTGCCCGCGCCGCTCAGCCGCCCGATCCTGGCTCGGATCGCAGGCGGCGCAAGGGCCGGCAAGCTGCCATCGCTCCGAATTCATATGCACGCCGTCGAGGCGGGCACTCCCCCCGCTACCGCCGTCGAGGGCGAGCCGACCGAAGTCCACTGGATGAACGGGGCGGTGGCGCGGTTCGGGGTCGTCACGGCCGTGCCCACACCGGTGAACAGCCTGCTCGCCGATCTGGTGGACGACGTCGCCACGGATCCGGCGCGACGTGCCGCGCTGCGTCGCAACCCTGAACGGTTACTCGCCGAGCTCCTCGGAACCGCCGACAGCGAGCCCTAACCGGGAGTCTCGCGTCGCTACTGCCGGCCTCGATTCGCGGCCCTATACTTCCCCGCGATGCAGACGATCGACATATCGCGGGCAGCCGTCGCGCTGATCGCAGGCTTTCTTCTGGGCGGCGTTCCGTTCGGAATCATCGTTCCCCGCCTCATCGGCGGGCCCGATCCTCGAACCCTCGGCAGCGGCCGAACCGGAGGCGCCAACGTCTCCCGAGCCGTGGGCTTTCGCTGGGCTGCCGTTTCCGGGCTGCTTGACGTGGCCAAAGGTGCGGCCGCCGTCCTGCTGATAGTGGCAATCGGCGGAGACATCGTCGCCCAGGTTCTGGCCGCTCTCGCCGCAATCGTCGGCCACAGCCGCTCGCCATACATCGGCTTCTCGGGCGGCCGCGGCGTGGCTCCCGCCACTGGGGGAGCGCTCATCATCGCGCCCTATATCCTGGCCGTCATCTTTCCGATCTTCGTCATCGTCATCGCCGTGACCCGCATCTCATCGCTGGGATCGCTGGGGGCCAGCCTCCTCGGTGGCATCGCCATGGTCGTCGCGACCTTCGTGCTCCCCCTCGCCCCCGTCTACTACCTCTATGGCATCGGGGTGCCCGGCCTGATCTGGCTCTTCCACCACGACAACATCAAGCGGCTGATCACGGGCAAGGAGAGGCACGTCGGTCCTTCGACCGGCAAGAACGGGTCCGGGCAGGCCGCGCAGAGGTAGTTGCAGCGGCCGCCCTGGCGATCAGCCCCATCCACTGAGTCTCTACACATTCGAGTAGGGCGGAGGGCCCGCCACGGGTTATCTCGTGCTTGGACTGGGCGACGAGCCGTCCCCACGGGAGATTCGTTAGTGGACTACCCGCATCCGGGGCCGAGCGCCATGGAAACGCAGATCGATTTTGTCGGGTATTCCGACGACTGCACAGTTGAGGGCGAGTCGAACTCGAATGCTCGCGGCTGGCCGACATGCTCAACGACAAGCCGACGATCGTCGTCCACGACGCCGTCGTGGTCCGCACCGCCGACGGCCACAGCACGAGCTTCGATGAGTTGGAGATCAACCGCGACGAACTCGGAATCGTGGTCGCCAGCGGTCTCCGCGGAGACCCGCAGCGGCGCCTGGCCACCCGACCAAACGAAGTGAAGGTCAAGCTCGGACCCTACTCCGCCGCCGGGTTCATGCATGCGCCCGCCACTTCCAACCCGGTCCGGGACTTCAACCGCCGTCCCGTGATGGTCGCCATCACCGACGCGCTGATCGAGTACGACTACTGCGACGAACGGGTCTCGCAGTGGTACCGGACGATCCTGGTCAACAGGGAGTTGGCGATCTCCCTGCGAGCGGTGACGAACCCGGACGAAATCGCGATCGAGACCGAGCAGCCGAGCGCCTTCGGCGCGTTGGATCGCTCGAACCTGGCATGATGCATCCCTACAGGGGGCCAAGCCAGGAGAATTCACTCGATCGATGGATCGCGCGTCCGCAGGCACCGGGAGTTCGCCGAAGCCGATTGCCGGCCTCGCAGCCCTACAGAACCTCGAGGTCATCCTCGACGGCATCGAGGACCTCGCGGCGCAGAGGTCGGTCTGCCGCCAGGTGCTGGAAGCCCGCCGCAAGCTCCTCGGCGCCGACCACCCGGCGACCCTGGAGGTCGACGCACGTCTGGCAGCCATCGCCCTGGACCTGAACGAGTTGCCGGTGGCGCGTGAGCAGTATTACGCCCTGCTCGAGCGCTGCGAGCGCGCCTATGGGCCGCGCCATCTGGAGACGCTCTCGGCGTTGCACGGCCTGGCCGTTTCGTTGTCCTACCTGAACGAGCCGGAGACGGCCCGGCCCCTGTACGAGCGCGTCGTGGCCGGGCGACGCGCGGCGCTGGGCCCGGAGGACCCGGCCACGCTGAGCGCGCTCCACAACCTGGGTCTCACGCAACGAACGCTCGGCAACAACCACGCTGCACGAACGACCCTGGAGTCTCTGCTCGACGCACAGCGCAAGGTGCTCGGGCCCGAGAACGGGGCCACGCTACGAACGATGACCGTCCTGGGCGCCGTCCTCATCGATATCGAAGAGTATCCGCGCGCTTGCGAGGTTCTGGCCGAGCGGGTGGACCGCAGCCGTCGCATCCTCGGTCCGACGCACCGGGACACGCTCGAAGCAATGCTCAGCCTGGCGCGCGCCCTATGCGGGGCCGGCGACCGGGCATCCGGACGATCGCTTTCGGAACAGGCGCTGGCGGCCACGATCGCGACTCTGGGGCCCGACGACCCGGCCGCGATCGCGGCGATGGCCCATCACAGCCGCCTGCTGCTGCGGCTCGACGACGCCAACGCAGCCGCCGCGGCGTACCGTGAGCTGTACGACCGTATGACCCTCTTGCCGGGCGAGGACGAGATCGCCGTCCTCGACGCCCTGGCCGGGCTCACCGACGCCACCAGCCGCTGCGGCGACTTTCGTCGGGCGCGCGAACTCGACGAGGAGCTCCTGTCGCGCCGGCTCGAGCTTCTGGGACCGGATCATCCGGGAGTGCTGTGGGTCGTGGGCGACCTCGCCTGGAACCTCGAGCGGATCGGAGATCTGGGCGGCGCAGCCGATCGCTTCCGCGAGGTTTCCGAGGCACGAGTTCGGACGCTTGGCCCGGACGCACCCGAGGTCATCTGGGCCTTGAAGGGCCACGCCCGCGTCCTCGCAAGGATGGAGTCCCACCCGGACGCCCGGCGCGCGTACGCCACGCTGTACCAGACTCAGCGCCGCGTCGTCGGAGCGGAGGCTCCCGAGACGCTGGAGTCCCTCGAAGGCCTGGCCTCCGAGTTCGGTAAGGTCGGCGAGCTCGACGAGTCTCGTCGCCGCTGGGAAGAGCTCGCCGGTATCTTCGAACGAATCCACGGACCGAAGGACGAGCGGACGCTCAACGCCCTCATCTCTCTCGCCGAAAGGCTCGAGGACCTGGGCGACGTGGAAGGGGCACGGAGCATCTCCGAACGCGTCGCCGGCCCGCTCGGCCGCCTCTACGCCGGCGACGCCGAATCGAACGGTCCCGACGACCTGGGCACGCTGGCTCTCGGCCACAACCTGGGCCTGACTCTGGAGCGCCTTGGGCAGTTCGAAGCCGCCCGAACTACGTACCAGACGGTGCTCGATGGCTACACCCGTCTTCAGGGCAGGCGCGGCCGTCTCGTGGCCGACGTTCGAGGTCACCTGGCCGACGTGGCCCGCAAGATGGCCGACGCCGAGTCGGCCCACGCCCTGTATTGCGACGCGATCGCCATCATGCGTAAACAGCCCGGCCCCGAGGATCCCGACACGCTCAGGCTCATCGGCCGTGACGCCGACGCTCTTGAGGCCCTGGGTCGGACGATCGCCGCTCGGAACCAGGCGCGAATCGCTCTCGACGGCAGCCGTCATGCCTTCGGCGAGGGCAGCGTCCTGACCCGCCAGGCCAAGGCTCGGCTGGAACGGCTCTCCCTCAGGAAGCCTGCGCACTAGAGCTGTCGCCGATCGGGGCGGAGCTCGGGTCGCTCAGCGGTCGGCTCTTCGACGGACCGGGCACGAGGCTCTGCGTCTGGCCGAGCACGACCCCGCCGAAGACGACCACGCAGGCGACCAGCTGGAGGGGAGCCAGATTGTCGCCGAGCATCGCCCAGCCGGTGACGAGGGCGACGACCGGCACGAGGTTGATGGCCATTGCGGTGCGACCCGCGGCCATCCGGCTCAGCGCGAAGTTGTACAGACCTGCCGGCAGGATCGTCACGAGCAGGCCCATGTAGACGATGCCGATCCAGGCGTCGAGCGGAGCGCGACCCCAGGCGTCGAGCGGCGTCAACAGCACCGCGGGAAGGAACAGCACGGCCCCAACCAGGAACTGAAGGCCGGTCAGGAACCAGGGGTTGTAGCGACTCGTGAGGCGCTTCAGCGTAAGCATCGACACGGCGTAGGTCACCATCGCCAGCACTTCGAGGGCATTGCCGAGGGCAGGGTCCGGCGCCCCGGTCTGCCCCGGCGAGGCGAGCGACAGCACGACGACGCCCATGAGCGAGGTGATCAATCCGACGACCGCCCGGCCGGAAAGGTGCTCGCTCATGAAGACGCGAGCCCCTACGGCAACCAGCAGCGGCACGAGCGCGGAGACGGTGCCGGCCTGACCGGCGGTCGTCAAGGTGAGGGCGTTCCCCTCGAAGACGTAATACAGGCACGGGTAGCAGAGCGCGATCACGGCTAGAAATCGCCAATCCCCGGGTCGCCGATCCGGCGCTGGGACTCGCGACCACAGCGGCATCATGACCGCCGAAGAAATCAGCATCCGCATCGCCGCGACCACGAGTGGCCCGAATCCGGTCAGCGCTGCTTTCGTCGCGACGAAGCTCGTGCCCCACAGGATCACGGCGGCAGCGAGCCCAACGAGAGGCAGGGCGCCTGCCAGGCGAGGTCTGTCGACTCGGAAGCCGGCCGGATTTTTCGTCAGTTCGGACCTATGACGCAACGGAAAAGTACCTCGCGGAGGCAGGGAAGCGACGAGAGCGGCGCCGACAAACGGTATCACCGCCTCGCGATTCGGGGCCTCCGGAGTCACATCTTCCAGGTCGCGAGGTAGCCGGTAACCGCCGACTTGGCCCGCGCATCCGGTCGAACTTGCACAGAATGAAAGTTGGAGCGGATGGCCGGCCGGAAGCCGAGCGAACTGCCTGGGATGCGCCCCGGGCGCCGAACGTGGCTTCGGCCCACCCACAGCTGCGGCGAGGCCTGACCACCGCCGGCGGCCGCGTCTGTATGACTTACTCTCGCCCCAGGAAAGTTGGACTGGAAAGCACGGCCGACTCGGCAACCCTGGGGGGTCCAGCCCTAACAGCCCAGCGTGCCGATCGCATCGTTCCCGCCGCGCCGAATTGCACCGGCGTGGGACAAGCTTGCGAAATCGCCAAAGATGCCGCAGACTTCGCGACCAATGAACGCCAACACCTTCAGCCGCCGGGAGAACTCGCGCAAGGCCACAAGCCTGCGCGGTTCCATGATGGCCATGACTCGGCGGCCCCGAAGTGCGGAGGATGGGGTCTGAGGTTCCGGCTCACATAAGAAACGTAGCCGAACCGAGGATCGGTCCCGGGGCCGCGGTCTCCACAGGGAGCCGCGGTTCTTCGTTTCTCCGGACCACACGACGGGCAGCCGCCGCAGCCGCCGGCCCGCCCCAGGGCTCCACGGGACCAACCAAGGTCGAGTTACGCGCCCGCCACGAGGCGGCCAGTCCCAGGAGATCATCGTGTCAGACCAGAAAGCTCCCGCTCTTCACCCGGAAACCCTCGCCGTCCACGCCGGTCAGAGCGTCGACCCCACGACGAAGGCTCGCGCAGTCCCCATATACGCGACTACAAGCTACGTCTTCGACAACGCCGCCCACGCCGCCCGCCTCTTCGGGCTCCAGGAGTTCGGGAACATCTACACCCGGATCATGAACCCGACCACCGACGTCTTCGAACAGCGCGTCGCGGCACTCGAGGGCGGAGTCGGGGCGCTCGGCTTGGCGTCCGGCCAGGCGGCCGAGACGCTCACGATCCTCAACCTGACGCGCGCCGGAGACAATATCGTCACCAGTGCCTCTCTCTACGGCGGCACCTACAACCTCTTCCAGTACACGCTGCCGAAATACGGCATCGAATTCCGCTTCGTGGACGGCTCCAAGCTCGACGAGTTCGAGGCGGCGATCGACGGCAAGACCAAGGCGGTCTACCTCGAGACCATCGGCAACCCGCGCCTGGACGTGCCGGACTTCGAGGCCATCGCCGCGATCGCCCACAAGCACGGCATCCCGGTCATCGTCGACAACACTTTCGCGCCGCTGCTGTCGCGCCCGATCGATTGGGGCGTCGACATCGTCGTCCACTCCGCGACCAAGTGGATCGGCGGCCACGGGACCGCGATCGGCGGCGTCGTGGTGGACAGCGGCAAATTCGACTGGGCGGCGTCGCCGCGCTTCAAGGCCGATTTCGTGGATCCGGACCCGTCCTATCACGGCGTCAGCTACACCGGCGCATTCGGCAACCTGGCCTTCATCCTCAAGCTGCGGGTCCAGCTCCTGCGCGACCTCGGGCCGGCGCTGAGCCCGTTCAACTCGTTCCTGTTCCTCCAGGGTCTCGAGTCGCTGCCGCTGCGAATCGACCGCCACAGTTCCAATGCCCTGGCTCTGGCCCGCTGGCTCGAAAGGCAGCCGTCGGTGGATTGGGTCAGCTACCCGGGTCTCGCGTCGCACGCGTCTCACGAGCTCGCCCGCAAATACCTCTCGGGCGGCTATGGTGGGATCGTCACGTTCGGGCTAAAAGGCGGCGTCGAAGCCGGCCGCAAGCTCATCGACTCGGTCAAGCTCTTCAGCCTGCTGGCCAACGTCGGCGACGCCAAGAGCCTGATCATCCACCCGGCATCCACCACCCACCAGCAACTCTCGGCCCAGGATCAGATCGCGAGCGGCGTGACGCCCGATCTGGTCCGAGTCTCGGTCGGGCTCGAGCACATCGACGACATCATCGCCGACCTCGATCAGGCGATCGAAGTGGCGACCGGAGTCCGCACCTCAACGGCCACCGCGGTCGGTGCCGCCTCCTAGGTAGCGCCCGCAGGAGTCAGCCATGAGCGCCTTTTCGGTTCGGTGGCTTTCGGGGACAGGCGGTGATTCCACGCCCTCCGCGACCATCGCCGAAGACGCCCAAAGCGCCGGGTCCCCAGCGGGGCCCGGCGCGACTGACGCCCGGACGACCGATCGGGGGGCCCATTCGGCTGCGCAGGCCGCCGGATCGGGCTTCGTCGTGGCCGACCCCGGCATTTCGACCGTACGCCAGGACCCCGGTTTTCGTAGCCTGAGCGGCGTGGACAATGCGACCGACCCTCAGACCGGCAAGATCGTCTCGCGCTGGCTGGGCCGGTTCACCCTGGAATCAGGCGCGGTGCTGCCGGACCTCGTCATCGCCTACCGCCACGACGGCGTTCCGATAGGCGAAGGGCGCCAGATTCTCGTCGCCCACGCGCTGACCGGTTCGGCCGACGCGGCCGGTGACTGGTGGGCGCCGATCATCGGCCCCGGGCAGGCCCTCGACACCGACAAGTACGGCGTTCTGTGCATGAACCTGCTGGGCAGCCGCTACGGCACGACCGGCCCGACCTCACGCAACGCTGCGACCGGCAAGCCCTACGGCCGGGCATTCCCACGGATCACGGTCCGCGACCAGGCGCGCGCCCAGTGGCGGTTGCTCGACGCGCTCGGGATCGAGAAGCTCGCGCTGGCGGTCGGCGGATCGCTCGGCGGCATGGTCGCCCTGGAAGTCGCCCTCGAGCGGCCAGGAGACATCAGCCGGGTCGTGCCGATCGCGGCACCTGCCAGGATCGGCCAGCTCGCGGTCGGCTGGGACCACATCCAGCTCGAGATAGTCGATCGCCTCGGGATGGACGGGCTCGACCTGGCCCGCCAGCTCGCCATCACCACATACCGGAGCGAGGTCGACTTCGAGCAGCGCTTTACCGGGCGAGTAGAGGCGGATGGCACGCCTTCGGTGGTCAGCTACCTGCGCCACCAGGGCCGCAAGCTCCTGGAGAGGTTCGACGAGGACACGTACCGCACCCTCGTCCTGGCGATGGACGGCCATGACGTCGGCCGTGGACGTGGCGGGCTGGTGGCCGCGCTCCAGAAGCTGGCCGCCTACGGCACGCGGCTCACCGGAGTCGGGGTCGAAGGCGACATCCTCTACGGCACCAACCAGGTTCAGGCGATGGTGGATGCTGCCTCGGCCGCCGGAATGGACGGAGCCTATCGCGAGATCCTCTCCACCAAGGGCCACGACGCCTTCCTGGTCGAGTGGGATCAGCTGAAGACGATCCTGACCGAAGCCCTTAAGTAGGCTCGGCGGGCCGCGGTGCAGGCGGCGCAGCGGCGGCGGGCCGCGGCAGGTGGCGCGGCGCGTCTTCCCGAGCCCATTTCTGCAAGATTCCCGCGCCGTGAAAGCTGTTCAGAGGTCGCCGCTCCCGAGCACCGGCGCGAGGCTGCTGACACTTCCGAGCCGGGTCTCCGATGTAGATTCCCACGCTGGAATCAGCCTCGACAGTGCCGCGGGCGCTCGCTGCCGGGACGAGACTGGACCTCGGCAAGGTTCCTACCAAGCCGATTGCCGAATAGCGCCCACCCGGCGCAAGAATCGCAGAATCGCACGCTGGTGCGCGGCGCGAGGTTCGCGGCAGCGGCAAGCCACCACGCCGCGCCCAGCTACGGAACCTCCAGCCAGCCCTCGCGCAGCGCTCGCGTCGCTAGCTCGGTCCTCGATTGCAGCCCGAGCCGGTCGAACAGGCGCCTCAGGTGCGCCTCGACCGTCTTCGCGGCGATGCCCAGGGCCACCCCAATCTCGTCGTTGCTGCGGCCCTCGACGACCAGCGCGACTACCTCGCGCTCCCGAGCGGTGAGAATGGGGGCGTGCCCGACCGGGCGGACGCCGAACGCCAGCCCGCCCGATGCCGCCCTCTTTATCGAGTCCACGAGCTCGGGGATCGGGGCCGTCTTCAGAACGAAACCGGCGGCCCCGAGCCGCAGCGCCGCGGCCGCATATTGCGGGTAGTCGTACGCGGTCAGTACGACGATCGCCGGCAGGCCCCGGCTCGCGCCTCCCCTCAGGAGCTCAAGACCGCTGCTGGAGCCGAGCCGGATATCGAGCAGCACCACGTCGACGAGGCCCGGATCGAGCAGTGCCGACGCCTCCTGGAGAGAGCCCGCCGTCCCAGCGATGCACAGACCGGGTACTCCAGCAAGCAGTGCCGCGGTTCCTTCGCGAACGACCGGGTGGTCGTCGACGATCGCGACGCGGATCGGCTCGCCGGCTTCCCTCATTCCGAGGCCGCACTCGCGGGCACGATCGTGACCGTCGCTGCGCCTCGGGCGCCGGTCGTCTCGGTTCCACCGGCCTCCCAGACGACGCTCACGCGCGTTCCGCCGCCGGGCCGCCGGCCGATGTGAAGGTCGGCATGGATCGCTTCGGCCCGCTGAGCCATGTTGAGCAGTCCAAGATGGCCCGCCCGCTCGGCGAGCTCGGCCGCGCCGGGATCCAGGCCCGCACCGGTATCGTCGACGTCGAGCTCCGCCCAGCTGCCGCCCGAGCGATAGCGAACCACGATCGGAGTCGCGCCGTGCTTCGCGGCGTTGGCGAGGGCCTCCTGCGCCACGCGGAAGAGCGCTAGCTCGACGTTCGACGGAAGACGCTCCGGGTCGCGGGCTACTTCGAGGTAGACCGGCCCGCCCGCGAGCGATTGGAATCGTTCGGTCAACCAATCGAGAGCCGGTCCGAGGCCGAGATCGTCGAGGATCGGCAGCCGAAGGTCGCCGCAGATGGCCCGCAATCGGGTGGCCACCGTTCGAGCCGCCTCGGCGTTCTCAAGGTCGCCCGCGGCATCGAGCCGGCGGACCAGCATCGTCAGATCCTGGAGGGCGTCGTCGTGGATGTCGGCCGCGATGCGCGCCCGTTCCGCTTCCGTTGCGGCAACGGCCACGTCGCGCTGGAACGTGGCTCGCGTGGCCAGCCGGAGCAACGGTCGAAGGATGAACCTGCCGGCGAGGAATAAGGCGACGAGCCAGGCCATGAGCGGAAACACGAACTCCACCTGGCCTTTCCAGACCAGGACCACGAGCGCGACGCACGGAGTAGCCGCGACCAGCACCAGCTCGGTGGATTCGACAAACCTGCCGGGGGCGGGCGCGGATCCCGACGCATCGGAAGCTACTTTCCCGAAAGTCGGCCGCGCAGCGAGCAATCCGGGGACGAAGGCGACGCAACCCGCCAGAACCGAGCTCCAAACCAGGTACCGGCTGAAGTCGCTGCCGGCCGTGATGGCAAGCCATGGCACGATCGCGGCGGCGGCCAGGCCGACCACGACCAGCTGTAGCCGTGCCACCGCCGTTCGGTCCTCGAGCCGGTCGATGAAGTCGGCCGCCAGAGGAATCATCGCCAGCGTGACCGCGGCAACCCCCACGATTGCCACATCGAGATCCGGCATGAGCTGGATCGGGACCGCGAGCAGCGGCACTGCCGTTGCAGCCGGGAGTGTGATGGCGAGGCCCTGGAGAGAAGCGCCCGCTCGCCCGCGTCCGAGCCACCAGATGCCAACCAGCAGGATCGCCAGCCCGAGAAGAAGTGTGCCGCCGGAGTTCGCGCGGTAGCCGTCCTGTACCGCGTCGGACCAGGCGGTGGAGATAGGCGGAAACGTGACGTCGCTCCCCGGCGGCGGGATGTTGGCGGGGCTCCCGTCGGAGGTGATCGGGTTCGACGCGGCCGCGGCCGCCTGCTCGACTGCCAGCCGCCGAGAGGCCGCAAGATAGTCGGGAAGCATCCCCGGCGGTATGGCCGCGACGAGCCCCCAAACGCGCGGCAGGGCGACGATCGCGGCTTTCGTCGCTTCCGAGAGCGTCGCGGGCTCGATGTTCTCGAGCTGGATCACGACCATCCCCGGCTGGATCCCGCTCTGGGCCGCCGGGCTGCCCCGATCGACCGCCACGACCACGATCTGATCGCTCTGGAGAGCAAGGTGCACTCCCGTCGGACTCGGGCCAGCGCTCCAGGCAGCGACACCGAGCAGGAACGTCAGGGCGGCAATCGCCAGGGCGGCTTTATCGCGACGACGCAGGGTCATGTCGAGGCAAAGGTAGCACCGGGCCCCGGGCAGGAAATGGCGGGAAATCCCTGCACGGCCGGTCGCGGAGTCCCCGATGGACGTGGTCGTGCGGCAGCCTCTATGGTTCGTCGTGAACGTCGTCAAGGAGGGGGTTTATGCGCCACGGATTGGTCGGGACCGTTCGGTCATTGCTCGTCCAGGCCCGCCTGACCTTCCTGCTCCACCGATTCACACTGGTGGCCGTGTCGGCCATGCTGATTCTGGTTTCAGCGTCGGCGTTCTTCGTCGCGTTCCGCCTCAATGCCCTCGGGGTCACGGCGGAGTGCCTCGACGCGTGGCCGCGTGTCGGGCCCGGAGCGCCTTCGGCCGCCTGCCAGGCGAGTGCGAATGAGTTCCGTGCGATCGACGGCGCCTGGGCCGCACCGCTCCTGGGAGCTCTCGGCGGTGTGGCGCCGCTCGCGGGATTGCTCGCCGGCGCGGCGCTGGTCGCTCGCGAGATCGAGGACGGCACCGCGCCTGTGGCGTGGTCGCTGGCGCCGTCGAGGATGCGGTGGCTGGTCGGCCGGGTCGCGCCCGTGGCCGTGTTGCTGCTGGTCCTGTCCGCCGTTGTGAGTATCGCCGCCACCGAATTGGCGGGCGCCAGCCACCCCGGCCTGGACCCCTCGCTCTCGTTCTACAACGGCAGCAGCCACGGCCTGATGCCGGTCGCGGCCGGACTGGCGGTGTTCGCTGCGGCGGTGTTTGCGGGCTCGATGCTCGGCCGGGTCCTGCCGGCATTGATCGTCGGCGCTGTGCTCGGCCTTTTTCTGGTCGCCGGAGTCTTCGCCTCGGAGAGCGTGTGGTTTCCCGGCCAGACGATAGTCGTCGACTGGGGCGCCGGATCCGGATACGGCGGCGCATATGTACTCGATGTAGTTGTCCAGCTGTCATCGGGCGAGTTCAAGCCGCAGATGGACTTCAACCTGAACTTCGACTCCCAGGGCAACGTCACCGGGCTGCCGACAGGGGCGGCGCTGGTGGACCGCCTCATACCGGGAACACGTCACCCGTTCATCGACGCGGTCGAGGCGACTGCGCTGGGTACGATGGCGGTGTTCCTGCTGGCCGCCACTGTCTTCGTCGTGCGGCGCCGCCGGCCTTACTAAAATCGCGGCACCCCACGCTCGGCCTGCGGCCACGGCTCCGCCCCAGGCATCGTGGCCATCTGCGCCATTCGGACTGCATAGCCATTATGCACCCCGCTTTATTCACTTTGCATATGTGGCGCAAGACTTGCGCATATGGCCGTTTCCATGCATACTCTCCCAGACATGCGAACTCTGTCGACCGGTAAATCCAAGGTAAAGCGCTGGCGGCCCTGTCCGGAGACACGGCCCTAGGCTCGACGGCGTTCACAAGAACCCGGAGCCGACGGCGGAGGCTCCCAGGGCCGCGACATTCAACGGGTGCCGCGGTTTCTTTTTGTCCGGCGGAACGCGAGCCCCGATCGCAGCGCCACCGCGCCAATCCAGCCGGCACATCACTGCAACAACCAGGAGACCGCACCAATGCAGAGCGTCGTCGCAGGAGACGGAGCCATGGGCCGAGCGGCAGCCGCCGCGCTGGCAGGACGTGGCACGCCTCCGCTCGCGATCCTCGGCATGCCGGCCGGCCCCGCGGGCCACGCCCCAGCCGATTTCCGCGAAGCCGACGTTCTCTTCGACTTCAGCGCGGGCGACGCCGTGCTGCCCAACGTCCGAGCGGCGCTGGCCGGGGGCGTTCGAAACTTCGTGATCGGCACGACCAACTGGGCCACCGACCGCGCGGAGGTCGGCAACCTGCTCGTGGCGCACGGAGCCGCCGCCGTAGCCTCGGCTAGCTTCAGCCTCGGCGTGATGCTGTTCGCCCGGCTGGTCGAGGAGGCTTCGCGCCTGTTCGGGCCCTTCGCCGAATACGACCCGTACATCGTGGAGTGGCACCGCCGCACCAAGGAAGACCGGCCGTCCGGAACGGCTCTCGAGCTGTCGCGGCGCCTCATCGCCGCTCACCCCCGCAAGGAGCGCGTGGCGCGAACGATGGCCCACGGCGCGCCGGCCCCCGAGGAGCTGGACGTGGCTGTGATCCGCGCCGGCAGTTCGCCGGGCATGCACCTCGTCGGCTTCGACGCGCCGGGCGAGAGCCTGGAGATGCGCCTGACCGCGCGGGATCGTTCGGCGTATGCCGCCGGCGCCCTGACCGCGGCCGATTGGCTCCTGGCAGAGCCTCGCCCCGCGGGCTTCCACACCTTCGACGAAGTCCTCGATTCCATCCTGGCCGCACAGCGAGCGGCTAGCCCCGCGACCACTCAGCCGGCCACCACTCAACCTGCAACCTCACACGCCTGAAGCGGCGTCCGACAGGAGTACCCGATGCCAGCCAATCGACAGTTCAGAGGAGCTTTTACGGCCCTCGTGACGCCGTTCACCAGCACCGGCGCAATCGACGAGGACACTTTCCGCAGCCTCGTCCGGCGCCAGATCGATGCCGGCATCCACGGCCTCGTTCCGTGCGGCACGACGGGCGAAACCCCGACGCTGAGCCATGAAGAGGACGAGTGGGTGATCGCAACGACTCTGGAGATAGCTTCGGAGCGGCCAAGCCGAGCCCGCGTCCGCGTCATCGCCGGAACAGGCTCGAACAGCACCGCTACCGCGATCCGCGCAACCCGCCGCGCCGCCGAAATCGGCGTGGACGCCGCCCTGGTCGTTGCGCCGTACTACAACAAGCCGGATCAGCGAATGCTCGAGTCGCACTTCCGAGCCGTCGCCGACGAAGGCGACCTCCCGATCATCGTCTACAACGTCCCCAGCCGAACCGGCGTGAACGTCGAAGCGCCCACGCTCCTGCGCCTGGCCGAACATCCCCGGATCGTGGCGGTCAAGGAAGCATCGGGAAACATGGATCAGATCGCGACGATCCTGCGCGATCGTCCGGCCGACTTTTCCGTGCTCGCCGGTGACGACACGTGGACGATGCCGATGCTCGCGCTCGGCGGCGACGGCGTGATCTGTACCTGCTCGAACGAGATTCCCGGCCAGATGGCCGAGATGTGCGATGCCGCCTTCGCGGGCGACTGGGACACGGCGCGCCGGATCCACGAGCGCTGGCTGCCCCTGATGAAGGCCAACTTTGCGGGCGGGCCGAACCCGGTACCGGTTAAGGCCGCCATGGCAATGATGGGCCTGCTCACCGACGTGCTCCGGGCGCCGCTACTGACGCTCGAGGAGCCCCATCGAGCACGCCTCGAGATGATCCTGCAGACCACGGGAGCGCTAGACTCGACCCCGACCTCGGCCGATCGAACGTCCGCGGCGAAGTCGGGACGCGGACGTGCCACGAACGCTGTCGGAGCCGTGACCGGAGCGTGACCCGAGGCTTTGGCAAAGGCGGCGCGGACATGGGTAATGGCGCAATGGGAGGATCGCTCCAGGGAGACGTCGCGGGCGACGTGATCGCGGCGCTCGATGCCGGGCGCATCCGGGCCGCCGAACCGGACACCTCCGCCCCCGATGGCTGGCGGGTCAATTCGGACGTTCAACGGTCGATCCTGCTGCTGTTCGCCGATCGCGCCACCGAAACCTGGAATCTCGATGGCGCATTCCAGTTCCGCGACCGCGTGGGCCTGCCACTCAAGGGCCTCGCAGATTCGCCCGAGGCCCTGGCGGCGCTGGCCGCGGGTAGGCCGTGGCGCGTCGTTCCCGGCGGCACCTCCGTCCGCGGCGGCGTCTATCTCGCCCCCGGCGTGACGATCATGCCGCCTTCGTATGTCAACGTCGGGGCGTGGATCGGCGAGGGCACGATGGTCGACTCGCACGTCCTCGTCGGGTCGTGCGCCCAGATTGGATCGCGGGTCCATCTCTCGGCCGGCGTCCAGATCGGCGGCGTGCTCGAGCCCGCGGGCCGGCGTCCGGTGATCGTCGAGGACGAGGCCTTCGTCGGTGCGCAGGCGGCGCTCCTCGAGGGCGTGCTCGTCAAGCGGGGAGCCGTCATTGCCGCGGGCGTGATCCTGACAGGCACCAGCCGGCTCTACGACCTGGTGCACGAGCGGGTCATCGTCGGGACGCTGGACCGTCCTCTGGTGGTACCGGCGGGCGCGGTGGTCATCCCCGGGGTTCGATCCGTGGCCGGAGCGTTCGCGGAGCGGGAGGGAATCGCCCTTTCCGCCGCGGTCGTGGTCAAGTACCGCGACGAGCGAACGGATGCCAGGGTCGCCCTCGAGGAAGCGCTGCGATGACCGGCGTCTCGGCGGCGCGAGCGGACGGCATCGACGGGATCCTGCAGTCGGGCCTGCTCGCGGGCGTCTCGCCCGACCAGCTCGCGGCGGAATTCGGTACGCCGCTCTACGTCTACGACCTCGACCTGATCGGCCGCCGCGTGGACGCTCTGCGTGCGGTCCTCCCGCCGCGGTTCAGGCTGGCGTTCGCGGTCAAGGCCAATCCCGCGCTGGCGGTTGTCGCTCATCTGGCGCGCTGCGGAGTCGGCGCCGACATCGCGTCCGGCGGGGAGCTCGAGACGGTCTTGCGGGCGGGCTTCGGCCCGGTCGCTATCGCGATGACGGGACCCGGCAAGACACCGTCAGAGCTGGCGGCCGCGGTTACCGCCGGCATCGGCGCCGTCACGGTCGAGTCTCCCGGCGAGTTGCGCCGCCTTGAAGCGGTCGCCGCCGGCCTCGGACGTCGCCAGCCCATCATGCTGCGGCTGTCCGTCTCCGAGGATGCCAAGTTCGAAAAGGTCCGGCTGATCGGAGGCGCGCCGGGCAAGTTCGGCATGCCGCTCGAGGATTTGAGGACCGCGGCGCGTTACGCGGCCGGGTCCCCGCATCTGGAGTTGCTCGGCGTGCACGCGTTCGGGGCGTCGAACCTGCGCGACCCGGATCGCCTCGCCGATCACGTGGCACGACTCGTAGCAGTCGCCCGGGACGTGGCCTCGGAGGCCGGGGTTCCTCTCCGTCTCGTCGACGCGGGCGGCGGATTGGGAATCCCCTACGTCGACGGGGAGCTGCCACTCGACCTCGCGGTGCTCGGCTCGCGGCTGGCCGAGCTGGACAAGATCTGGGGCGCGGACCCGGCCCTCGCCGAGATGCAGATCCTGCTCGAGCCCGGCCGCTTCCTCGTGGGACCCGCCGGTGTGTACGTGGCGCGGGTCGTGGACGTAAAGGGATTGCCCGGGGCGCCGGTCGCGATCCTCGACGGCGGCATCAACCACGCCCTCCGACCCGCGCTGGTGCGCCAGGAGCAGCGCCTCGCCGTGCTGTCGAGCGATGCCGGTTCGCGCGACCGCGTCCCGGTCACCGTCGCGGGGCCGCTCTGCACGGGCATCGACGTCTTCTCGAATGCCGCGCTTCTCCCGCGTCCCGAGGTGGGCGATCTCGTGGCGCTGCTCGACGCCGGCGCCTACGGCTTCACGGAGTCCATGCCGCTATTCCTGTCGCACGACGCTCCGGCCGAGGTCGCCGTCCTGGGCGGCCGCGCCCGCATGATCCGCCCGCGCATGACCGCCGCCGAGTTCCTGGACCGCCAGATCTCCCCGGACTGGTAGCGGGCCAAAGCGGGCCGCGCACCGAGCGTGCCAGTCCGATCATACGGAGTGGCGACGCAATACTGCCCAAATCGGCATACAGAATCGGCTGAACCAGATCTCGAGAACCAACGATTCCCACCAGGTGGTCATCGGCGACCACCTCGACCCACCGGCCGCCGCTCAGTCGTCGGGAGTGCCCGGATCCCGCTACATCTTCGACAATCTCCCCGCCTGGCGGCCGTGAGGAGGGACGTGCGCAGCGTTTGTGTATGCCAATTCGGGCAAGATCGACCACCAACCAGCAATGAGAACGCCACTCCGGTCGGATATGCCCAGCCCATGGACAGTCGCACCGCCGAAACGCGCTTTACGTCAAGTTTGCCCAACCGGTGGGCATCCGCGACCGTCAGGGGCCGACGACGGGCAGGTGGTCGCGGTAGCCGAACTCCACGGGGCTGCTCTCGCCGTAGACTATGGCGTAGATGCCACGGTCGTACGAGGGCGGCACGCTTCCGTTTGCGTAGGGTGGCGGTCCCTTGGGAATCGGGCCGTCTATGTAGCACAGGATCGCCGCGTGGTCGGCCGAGAGGCTCGGCCAAGGGACGGGGCTTACCGGGAACTTCTGTAGGGCCCGAATACCCTGGACGGTCGTGGAGAAGGAGCCGACCACGTGCTGGTCGGGGCCGTTCTCGAGGGCTACGCCCGCGCAGATGTCCGCGACCGTAGACGGCGACGCGACGTTAGTCGGAGCTACCTCTGAAACCGACGGCCTGGCGCCGACGCAGCCACCGGCGACGAGAACAACGACCGCGACCCCAACGGCTCGATGCCATTTCATCCGGTCCCCCCTTCGATTGTGGCTCGGCTCAGTAACTGGACTCCTCCAGGTGGACCTTGCCCTTGAACTTCCAGTATATGTAGCTCGTGTATGCCACCACGATTGGCATGCCGATCACGGCGATCACAAGCATCACGGACATCGTCAGGTCGGACGAGTGGGCGCCGTGGACCGTCAGGCTCGCGCCGGCTCCGGTGGAGGGCAGAAGGTTCGGATAGAGGGCCGTCCCGGCCGTGATGGCGAGTCCGACGATCGTCAGGCACGAGCAGATGAACGCATTAGCGGCCTGCCGCCGCAGGTTGGACCTGAGCAGGAACGCAAGTGAATGGAACACCACGACGGGACCCACCCAGGCGATCGGGGTGTAGAAGTTGTCGAAGACGCGCTTCGCGTCACCCACCGCGATCAGGGTCGAACCGACCCAGGCCACGACCACCACGGCGATCGCGACGAGCTGTATCCGGCGTGCGCGATCGGCGAGCGCGCCCTCCGTCTTGAGCACCAGCCAGGCGGTGCCCTGCTGGACGGCGACGCCGACGGTCAGAATTCCAACCATCATAGAGAACGGATTCAGCAGGCCAACGAAGCCACCGCGATACACGCCGCTAGAGTCGATCGGGATGCCGCGCATCACGTTCCCGAGCGCCACGCCGAAGAGAAACGCCGCCAGGACCGATCCGAGGGAGAACAGGAAGTCCCAACCGCGGCGCCACCACAGGTTGTTCTCCTTGCCACGGAACTCGATCGAAACGCCGCGCAGGATGAGTGAGCCGAGCAGCAGGACCACGGCGAGGTAGAAGCCGGATAGGGCCGTGCCGTAGACCAGGGGAAAGGCGGCGAAGAGCGCGCCTCCCGCGGTGATCAGCCAGACCTCGTTGCCGTCCCAGACCGGGCCGATGGCGTTGAGGACGTTGCGTCGCTCGACGTCGGTTCGGGCTACGAAAAGGTGGACCGTGCCCGCGCCGAGGTCGAACCCGTCGAGCAGCGCGTAGCCGGTGAACAGGACTCCGAGCAGGACGAACCAGATAGCCGAGAGCTCCATCTCAGTTACCTCCGTCCGTGGCCGCGGCAGCCTCCGCTGCCGGCGGAGTAGCGGCCGGCTCTGGAACGGCGGCCGCGGCGGCTTCAGCCGCAAGCGCCAGAGTTGGATCCGGGTCGGGGCCCGCGATGATCTCCTTGCGGATGGCATACAACCACAGGAATAGGAGCAACGAATACAAGACCACGATCGCCCCGATCGAGAGCGCGACGTCCGTGGCGGAAACGGCGGGCGAAGTCCCTTCGACCGTGCGCATGAGGTTGTACACGATCCATGGCTGGCGCCCGACTTCGGCCGTCATCCAGCCCAGCTCGACCGCCAGGATGGGCAGCGGGATGGCCAGGACCGCGAGCTTGAGCCAGAGCCTCTGCTTCTCGATCGTCTTGCGCCACAGGAAGAAGATCCCGAAGAGCATCAGCAGCAGCATCAGCCCGCCCAGACCGACCATGGTGTGGAAGCCGACGAAGGTCATCGCCACCGGTGGCCACAGCGACTGGTCCCAATTCTCGAGGCCCTTGATCTGGCCATCGATGTTGCCTGTGGTCATCAGGCTCAGGGCGTTCGGTATCCCGATCGCGAGGTTCAGAGGTCCGGATTGGGCCGGCGGCAGGGCGATGAGATCCAGAGGCGCCCCGTTCTCGGTCTGGAAAATGCCCTCCATCGCCGCGAACTTGATCGGCTGCCACTGGTAGACCTCACGAGTCTGGAGGTCTCCGGTTATGAACATCGCGCCCGAACCGACGAACGCGATCACGACCGTGAGGGGCAGCGTTATGCGGGCGATGTCGAGGTTCCGGCCGCGCAGGACGTACCAGGCCGAGATGCCCATGAGGAAGAACGCACCGACCACGTAGCAGGCCGAAATCGTGTGCAGGAACCGGGGCAGGATCGAAGGGTTGAACACGGCCGCCCAGAAGTCCGTCAGGACAGCCTTCTCTCCGGCCACGCCAGTGTTGCAGCTCGGGTCCGGGGAGCATACGTACCCGGCCGGAGTTTGCATCCACGAGTTAGCCACGAGGATCCAGAACGCCGAAAGCGTCGTCCCGAGAAACACCAGCACGCCCGCAATCCAGCGGACTGTCGATGAGACCCGGTTCCGCCCAAAGAGGATGAGCCCCACGAATGCGGACTCCAGGAAGAAAGCCGAGATGCCTTCGGCCGCCAGCGGTGCGCCCAGGATGTCGCCTACGAAGCCCGAGAAGCGCGACCAGTTCGTGCCGAACTCGAACTCCATGACGAGGCCGGTCACGACGCCGATCACGAACGTGACGGCAAAGAGCTTCGTCAGGAAGACCGACAGCCGGTCGTAAACGTCCTTCTTGGTGCGCCACCGAAACGTCTCGATGATCGCGATGAGTCCAGCGAGGCCGATCGTTATCGAAGGGAAGATGAAATGGAAGCTGACGGTCAGCGCGAACTGAAGCCGCGACAGCTGGGTGACGTCCACGGGCAGTCTCCTCTGGGGACCGGTGCAGAGTTAGGCGTGACCGCGGTGAGCCGACCGCGAAAAGTTAGAGCCTTGCGACGCATTATGGGCAGCCCCAAGTCGCAGGTCCAGCAAATGCTCGAATCCCGGAACCGCTCCCGCGGGCATCAGCGTATGAAGTACCCGGCAAGATCGAGCACGAAATGAGTTGACGACCCCTTTTGCATTGCCGTATAGCCCACGGCCAGCGAGCCGTCGGGGGCCAGGCTTACAGCGAAGCCGTTGGCTCTGATGTCCCCACTGGGGAAGTTCAGAGTGGACGTTGCGGTCGTCCCGGTCGGCAGCGTGCTGACGGTCAGGTAGCCGAGGTACGTCTGCCCGGTCACGGTGAGGTTTCCGCTTATCCCGATAGCCGTCGCGGGAACATCGCCGTGCCCCGCGATCGCCACGGTGACGGGCACTCCGGTCTTGATAGGGCCCATGAATGGCAGGCCGATGCGCGTGTCCACGAGCCTGGTCGGCTCCATCGGCACGAAATGGGCCCCGCCCAGCCCTTGGACGAAGTAGCCGGTGACGTCGAACAACAGGTTCGCGGTCGACCCCGCGGGCCCTACCCAGACGGCACTCAGAGTCCCGCCGGCACCGAGTGCCACCGTCGCTCCATCGGCTCTGATGTCCTTGGCGGGGGCGTTCACGGTGGAGCAGCGGATGGTCGCGGGATTGGCCGGGATCGAAGGCGCTACGGACGCCCAGCCCTTTCCGGTCGGGCTCACGAGGGTCAGGTTGCCGGTCACCGCTACGGCTTCGGCCGGTACTCCGGCCCTGCCGGTAACCTGGAAGCTCCTGGCCACGCCCGTCTTGAATGGACCGCTCAAGCCCGTTCCGTTGCGGCTGTCGAGTACGCGGCCGGGGGCCAGTGGCTTGAAAGTGGCGCCCTTGTCGTCGGCCAGGAAGTATCCCGTGACGTCGAACACGAGCTGGCTCGTCCCCGTGCCGTTCGGGACGTAGACCGCCGCGAGCCGGCCCGCGGAGTCGAGCGTCACCGTCACGTTGTTGGCGCGATCGTCGCCGGCTGGGAAGTTGAGGTTGGACGAGCCGGGTGAACTCGTGGCGACGGGACCGACCGAGATGTATCCCAGCTTGGTCTGGCCGGTGACGGTGAGGATGCCCGTGACGGCGACGGCGCCGGCCGGCACGCCTCCTCGGCCGGTCACCTGGAGCAAGCGGGGCACTCGGTTCGAGAAGACGCCGCTCAGCCCGTTACCCGACCTGGTGTCGAGGATCCGAGCCGGGGCGATCGGGTAGAAGGTGGTCATCTGGTACGGTCTAGCCACCGAGTATGCCTCGGACGACGCCACGTATGAGTCCTGCCCGGCCCCGTGGCCTCCCACGACGAGCACTCGACCGTCGCTGAGCACCGTCGCCGAGTGGTAGCGCCGTCCTTCGGCGAGCGGGGCCGTCGGCGACCAGGCCCCGGTCGTCGGGTCGTAGATCTCGGCACTCGTCAGGGCCGGGCTCGCCGCGCTCGAGTAACCGCCCACCGCCAGCACTCGTCCGTCGGCAAGCCTCGACAGCGTGAACCCGGAGCGGGCCGCCACCATGTTTCCGGTGAGAGTCCATTGACCGGTGGCCGGATCGAAGATCTCGGCCGAGGACAAGGCCGTGCCCGCGCCGTCCATGCCACCGGCCACGAGGACTCGCCCGTCGGCCAGCACCGCCGCCGCATGGTCGAATCTGGCGGCCTGCATCGGCGCGGCGGCGACCCAGCCGGCTGCATTGGAGTAGACCTCCGTCGAAGACAGAGCCGCGGTCGCATCGGCTGCGCCGCTGTTTCCGCCGGCCACGAGAACCGAGTCGTTGCCAAGGGTCGTCGCCGTCATGGCGAAGCGCCCCGCGCCCCCGGGGAATTCCTGGGCCGCGCTCCACGTTCCTGCGGCGGCTGTGTAGAGATCGACAGCCGTTGTCAGAAGGGAAGGGCTGCCGTCGTAGCCGCCGATGACCAACACGTCGCCGTTGGCCAGCGTCGCTTCGGCCGCGAATGCATGCGGGTGCGCCATCGCCGGCGTCTGCGTCCAGGCGTTGGTTGCGGGGTCGTATATGTCACCGAAGCCGTAGTAGCCCGAATCGTCGGTTCCGCCGGCATAGAGGGCGCGGCCGTCCGGAAGGATCGAGGCCACTTGACCGTAGGCCGGTTGGCCGATCTTTCCGGCGCTCGACCAGGATTGTGTCGTGGGGCTCCACCGCTCGGCCGAGGCGAAAAAGCCGAAGCCGTTCCAGCCGCCGGCCACGAGTACGCTGCCATCCGCGAGACGGATCGCCGGCGCGAAGTCCCTGGCCGACTGGAGGGGGCCGGCTTCGCTCCAGTTGGCAGACGTTCCACCGGCTGCCGAAGCGAGCGGCACGGAGGAGGACGCCGGGCCCAGAAATACGAGGACCGCGCTCGCGAGGACGGCGGAGACGGCCCCGCGCCCAACCCTCTGGCGTCGCATCTCTACCTCCGATCTGGATCCGGCCAGTTGCCCCGGACAGCCGGCGGAGGCCGGCTTTGACGGCGGCCCGGGGGCAGCGCCTTCGCAAGTGTGGGACCAGTTGCCCGGCTTGCGCAACTCGGCACGGGTCGTCGGCGCTCCTGCGGCCATCGCCGGACGTCGATTGGCCCTGACGCAGCCTTCCGCAACGTGATAGAACGCCGCAGTGAGCAGCCTCCGTCACCGGCTCAGCCATTTCGCCGCGGGCGCCGCCACGCCCCTGCGTCGGTCGTGGCGACCCCGAAGCCTGTTCGCGTTCTCCGTGCTGTTGCTGGCTACGGCCGCTCTCGTCGTGGTGGCCCAACCGTGGGAGTCCCGATCGCGCGCGGGAGCTCCCCAATCTTCGGCCTCGGTCGCGACAGGATCGCCAGCCCAAACCGGATCGACTGCGGGCTCCGAGCTTGCCGGGGCTGCAATCGTCACCCCATCGGCGACCTGGGGCGGGCTGACACCGGTCCCGATCTCACAGCTGAGCGGCTACGTGTGGCCGCTGGCGAACGCTCGGATCACGCTGCCGTTCGAGACCACGGACTGGGGCGACTTCATGGTCGATGGCAAGCGATTCCACGATGGCGTGGATATGGCCACGTTCTGCGGCGACAGGATCGTGGCCGCCCACGACGGCGTCGTCCTCGCGGCCGGGCGGCATTTCGACGATTACCTCGGCTGGCAGGGCGACCTGTCCGCTTACTACGCCCGCCTCGACGCGAAACTCCTCTGGAACTACCTGCCGATCATGGTCGTCATCGATGACGGCAACAGTTACCGCAGCCTGTACGCGCACATGTCGTCGCTCACAGTCGACGTGGGCGAGAACGTCAAGGCAGGCCAGCTGATCGGCTACGAGGGCATGACCGGCAACGCGACCGGCTGCCACCTCCACTACGGGATGTTCAGCCCGCTCGAGAAGGCGACTTTCGGGGTCGACACCGGCGTCGTGGCGCGGATGTTGCTGCCCACGACCGAGACCGCCCGCGTCAACCCGCTGCTGATCCTCCCGTACCGCAACGAGATAGAGGAGATGAGGTCGTTGCGGCCTTCGGATGCGGCGAAGTGCACTCAGTCTCCTTCGCCGAGTCCGAGCCCGACCCCCAGCGCGAGCCCAAGTCCGAGCCCAACCCCGACGCGGTCGCCCAAACCCACGGCCACGGCTCGCCCGACCGCAACGCCGACCCACGCTCCGCCGACTGCCAGTCCGACCGTGCCGCCAACTACCACTCCGACGGCTGCGCCGAGTTCCGCCCCGGCGACAGCCACGCCGCTCACGCCGGCGCCGAGCGATTCCTCTCAGCCCAGCCTCAGCGAGACGCCGACTCCAGGCCAGTGAGCGGCGTCACACTATGCGCCGGAAGCGCCTCGCCACTAGCGAATAGGCGGGCAGCCTGCTCAGCGAGCGGCTGAGCGGCGCCGCGGGCTCTCCGTCCCGCCCGACAATCGCCAGCAGCGAGTCGGTAGAGGTGGCCTCCTCGGGCCGCGCGTCGATCTCGGCCAGGTCGACCTCGACGCTGCCTGGAACCGCCGGGCCAAGCTCCGCGATCGCGGCCGCGTGAGCCGTTTGCCGATCGCTCGCCTCGTAGTTGCTGCGCAACTCGGCCTCGGCTCGCCAGCGTGGCCGGCGCAGCAGGATCGAGCCCCAGGCTCGCCCGACTTCGGCCGTGACGGTGCCGTCCCCGGGCGCCGGCGCCTTGGAGATCGCCTCGCCCCTGGCCCACAGCGCGGCCTGGTGAAGGAGGGCGTATTCATCCAGGTCCGCGTACAGTCCGAGCGCCTCCACCGGCGAGGCGTCGCCGAAGATCGCCTCAATGCTCGAGCGGAAGACCTGCGCCAGATCGAGGTCGATCGCGCGGACGGTTCGGTGGTAGTAGATCTGCTGGTACATGAACAGGCGGGCGGTCAGGAACATCTCGAGAGCGCCCAGCCCCGGCTCATACAAGGAGAGCCCGCGCGGCCCGACGAAGCTGTAGCGCCTGAGTCGCTCGACGTCGATTGGTCCCGCGGAAACGCCGATGAGATAGGCGTCGCGGCGGACGTAATCCAGGTTGTCGACGGTGAAGACGCCCGACAGGAGCGGCTGCAGCCAGCGCAGCCAGCGCGGCATCGCCGGGTCCGAGATGGCCGGCTTCGAGATAAGGAACGAAACCCAGCGCGGGTCGATCGCCTCGTCCGGTCGCAGTGAGTCGCGTTCGGGAGCCGGGCCGGGCGCGCGCCGGATCGACCGGATCAGGTCGCCCAGCTCGCGTTCGATGATGAGCTGCGACAGGTCCTCGTGGCTGAGCCCTTTGTGACCGGGTCGGCGCGGATCGGCCGGCGCAGGGAAGTGGCACAAGACGTGTTCGTCGAAGAAGTGGGCGAACGGCCCGTGGCCGACGTCGTGGAGGAGCCCGGCCAGCCGCAACGTTTCGACCACCAGGCCTTCGGATGGCGGACGCAGGCCCGGCTCGGCCCCGGCCAGGGCGGCGAGCAAGCTTGGATAGAGGTGCCGCGCCCACAGGCCGGCCTCGTTCATGACCCCCAGGCCGTGGGTGAAGCGGCTATGTTCGGCCGTCGGGAAGACCCAGCGGGCGCTCTGGAGCTGGCTGATGCGCCGCATCCGTTGCAGCCAGGCGGAGTCGACAAGGTCGCCTTCGGCAGCGGATTCCGGTCCGAGTCCGAGGCGGCGCGCGCGCTCGGGCGTCAACCGCTTGGTCAGCTCGATGTAGCCGTGGATCGGGTCGCTGACGAGATTGACGGCCCACAGCTGGGGGTGGACCTGCCGATCCGGCGGAGAGGCAACGTCCTCGGGAGCGGCAATGTCCTCAGGCGCGGCAGCGCCCTCGATCCCAGCGGGCACCACCGTCTCGTCCTGCATAAGCAAAGCCTAGCCGAGACGGGCCGGCGAAGTGGCCCGGCCGGACTCCGCGCTCAGTACCTGGCCGCCGCCGCGCGGTAAGTCGCCGCCACTTCGTCCCGCAGCTCAGGCGGCGCCAGGACTTCGACCTGCGAACCCCATGACAGGATCCAGCGCCGGATCTCGATCGTGCCCGGGACACGGGCCCGCCACAAGACCGTGCCGGCGGGCTCGCGGGCTACCTGCTCCGTGGGATGCCAGGTCGTCTCCGTCACCAGCGAGGCGATGCTGGCATCGAAGCGCAGGACCACCTCCACCTCTTCCTGGTCGGTGATGACGCCCCAGGCCCGACCAAGGCTCTCCTGGACGATGCCCGGGTCGGGCGGCTCGAACGTGTCCGGGGTCACGGCTATCTCGAGGATGCGCTGGAGCTTGAACGTCCGGACGGCCTCGCGCGACTCGTCGAAGCCGATCAGGTACAGCGCCCTGGTCGTGGCGGAAGCTTCCAGCAGATACGGATGGACGCGCGACCGGCGCGGCGGCCGGCCGGGGCTGTACGTGGCGGCGTCGTATGTGAGCTCCACCACGCGCCGCTCCGCCCAGGCGCGCGCCAGAAGCCGCAAGTGGCGCGTGAGCCGCTCGTCCGGCGGGCGGCTGGCCATCACGTCGATCGTTCGTTCGAGATGCCGCGCGACGACCGGCGGCAGGATCTCGGCCAGCTTCTGGAACGCGGCTCCGATGTCGGGCTCGTGGCGGTCGGCGAACTGCGCCATCAGCCGCGCGGCGAGAAAGAAGGCCAGCGCCTCGTCGAGCGTGAGGCGGAGCGGCGGCAGGAACGCGCCCTCGACGATTCCCCAGCGCCCGCCTTCGCTCCAGATCGGGATCCCGATCTCGCCTTCGAGGGCCTGGAGATCGCGATAGACCGTCCGCCGCGACATCCCGACGAAACCTGCTACGGCGTCGACCGTCGCCCCCTCCGGATGGGCCGCCAGATAACGCAGAACCCGATAGAAGCGGGCCAGGCGATCGTGCTTGCCGGTCGTCGCCATGGCTAGGCGTTCGGCGGTGCGATCGATACCGGGGCGTCTCGGTCGGTCGCGGTCATGCTGACCTCCATGGTCGCGAGCAGCCCGTGCGGCAGGATGTCCTGCGCGCTGCCGTTCACGCTGCCGAGCGCCTTCCCGACTTCACCGTCGCCGAAGACCCAGTACTCGAGCTGGCCGCGCCACATCCCCACGTCCGCGTTTCCCGTGAGCCAGGCCATCTGCGGAAATGCCGCGGCGAAGGTTTCGCCGTCGATGACGATGGCGCAATGCCGGGCGCGGGCCCCCTCGACATAATCGAAACCACGGTCCTCGGCGGTGGCCCTGTTGCCGGCCGTGAGGGCGACGTCGAAGACGGTCTTGTCCAGCAAGTCGTTCCGAGTTTCGTCGAGAAAGATGCCAGCCCAGCTTGAACCCGTTTGCTCGGACCAGGCGGACGACCCGACCCGGATTACGCCGTACTGAGTGTCCGCGGACGCCGTCCTGCCGGCCTGCGCCGTCCAGGAGACGTCGGAACCCGACCGTTTGCCGGCCAGGTCGACCCTTCCGACGCCCCGGCCGTCCACGTCCCCCCACAGCTCGAGCACGACCGTTGAGGTCGCTGCGGGAGTCAGCGCCCGGTTGCAGCTGGGCGGCGTCAGCTTGGGCGAGGTCGGCCCAAACCGCGAGACCGTCTCGGGTCTGCTGTTCAGGGCTGCGTTATCGGCCAGGCTGACGCCCGCGAAGGCCGTACCGATCGCCGTCGTGGTCACCAGAGCGAAGGCGATCGAAGCCGCCAGGCGGCGGCGGCCGGCGCCCGGATTCGGAAAGAACGACCGCGTCAGGCCGATGCCGGTGAAGAGACTCGTAGCCAGCAGTGCGAGCGTCCACGGATAGACCACCTCGGGCGACGGCAGCAGCGGCTCCGCCCCGCCCGCGACGACCTGCGAAGTGATGCTGCCGATCGACGGAACCAGCAGCAGCCCAGCTCCCAGCCCGAGCCAGAACACGCCGGCCGCGGCCCGATCGCCACGCACCAGCGGCGGCCAGACGGCCGAGGCGACGCTAACCGGAAGCGGTAGAAGCGCCGCCAGGCCCACCAGGAGGTCCACCGGGCCGCCCGGCCTGTAGGCGATCAGGGCAACGCCGCCGCCCGCGGCCCACAGGACCGACAGAACGACGGCGAGTAGCCGCAACTCGAACACGCGGACGCGCACGCAGGCAGTCTAGCGGGCCATCGCGCACACGCACGACGTTTCACGGCCCGCCAGCCCTCACTGCGGTCGAGTGCACAAGACCGAACTAATCCGAACGCACCAAGACTGGGCCCCAAGTACCTGGGACCCCCGGACGTCGGAGGCATCGTGCCAGACCGGGCCCCGTCCGATGGTTACGGTACGAGCGAACGACGTAGAAGTTGCGGGACCGCTCAGGCTAAAAGGTATCTGGAAGGTCTTTCGAGATGGCTGGACAAGCGGGTCGCCGCGGCACAGGCCGGACCGGACGGACGGACGCACGGTCTCCCTCAGGCCGCGCCCGAGCCGCCCGGCTGCCGGTAGTCGTCCCTCAATCAACCGACATCGAGGAGCAAGCGCAACTCGGCGATCCGACCGCAGAGCACGCTCCTGTTTCGGTCGAAGCGCCTCTCGGACCCGACATCATGCCTCGGATCGTCCGGACTCAGGCTTCCTACCGGTTGCTCACGGCCACCGGCCTGACCGGCCCCGAGGCGGCTGGTGTGATCGGTTATGTCGTGGGCCTCAAGCCCTCCGACCAACCCTGGACCCTGAAGCAGGTCAACAAGGTGCTCTTTCTGCGCGAGTTGTATGCGAGTCCCGACTGGGGCGCGGAGGAGCGGCAGCCGGCTTAGCCGAGCCTCTAACAACCGAACGTTCAGCGAGTCCCGGAGCCTCCTCCACTTCCGGGACGAAGCCGTTGGCCGAAGCGGTATCCGACCACCCCGGTGCCGCTTCGGCGTTTCGGCGAGCGACCCGCCGCGCGAACCACGGTCGCGAGCCGCTACTATTCAGCGCCAATGACCCGCCCTCTCATCTCCCTTCTGACCGACTTCGGCTTGACGGACCCTTCCGTCTCGGCGTGCAAAGGCGTGATCTGGCGCATCTTGCCGGACGCGCGGCTGCTGGACATCAGCCACGGCGTGACCCGTCACGCCGTCTCGGAGGGAGCCGCACTTCTTTGGGCCGCGCTGCCCTACCTGCCGGCCGGGGTTCACATGGCCGTCGTGGATCCCGGCGTCGGAACGGAACGGCGACCCATCGCCCTGCGCACGGGCCGTGGCGACCACCTCGTCGGACCGGACAACGGGCTGCTGCTGCCGGCGGCGGACAGGCTTGGCGGCATCGTCGCCGCGCACGTTCTCGAACGCGAGGCCTACCGTCTGGCACCGGTGAGCCGCACTTTCCACGCCCGAGACATCTTCGCGCCGGCGGCGGCCCATATCGCGGGGGGCGTTCCGATCAGTGCGTTCGGGCCGGCGGTCGATCCGGCTTCCCTCGTCCGGCTGGAACTCCCGGCGCCCGTGCACATGCTCGGATGTCTCGAAGCGAGCGTGGTGCTCGTGGACAGTTTCGGCAACGCCCAGCTGCTGGCAGAACGGTGCGATCTGGAGGCGGCCATCGGGCCCGTGTCGAGTGGCGACCGGCTGACGATCGAGCCGGTCGACGGAGGCCGCCTTGGGGATGCGGACGCGGTCGACCTGTGCTGGCGGTTGGCCTACGGCGATGCCGAGGCGGGCGAGCCATTGGTCTGCCTGGACTCCTACGGACGCCTCGCCCTGTCGGTGAACCTCGGCAGTGCCGCCGCCACCTACGGGTTCACGTCCGACCGCCGAGTCCGCATCCGCCGCACCTAGCCGTGGGCCGAGCCATCGCGCGGTCCGACGAGCGCAGGCCAAGGCGTCGGCCAGCACCGCAGCGAGCGCACTCAGACGTGCGTGAGCGAGGAGCGCAGCAGCCAACGCGGGCATGCGCCGTCCGACCGCGCGAGGAAACACCCGAAGGAACCTACCTCGTTGCGTGGGCCTTGATGCCATCTCAGCCGCTAGCAGACGCTCGGCCCCTTCGGGTGCACAGAAACCCTATCGGGTTTGACGCTCGCCAATCAATCGGCTTGTCCACCTAAGTCGCTATTCCGCTCGCGACTTATCCACCGTCTGTCCACCGTCGCCGAACGGCCACCGGTGTCAGGCGGCCGACCCGCCGGCTTCGAACATGAGGCCGGAGTCCAGGGCGGCGGCGCTCCGGGCGCTCAAGTTAGGTTCCTTGGCGAAAGGGGCTACCACGGCGTTGGCGAGAATTCGGAGCGCGGCAGGCGAAACCGGGAAGATCGCGCCATCGATCCCTGCGGCAGCCCATACCACCTGGAACGGACAGAGGTCGGGGTCCATCACGACCCGAGCCGGACGGCCGTGGCCGAACGGAGGGATCCCGCCAATGGGGAAGCCGGTCAGTTCGTGCGCTTCGCGAGCGGTAGCCCGACGAATCGACAATTCGCCGGTTACGGCGGCGAGTCTGGCAACGTCCACGCTGTTGCAGCCCGACACGAGACAGACGATGGGTGCCAGCCGGCCGTCGGGACGTGGGGCGACGAACACGAGCGACTTGACGATCTGATCGAGCCGTACCCCTGCAGCCGCAGCTGCTTGCTCGGCAGTTCGCGTCGGCGCCTGGAAGACTGCGATTTCGAGCCTGACGCCTTTGCGCAAGGCTGCGTCGACTACTCGCTGTACAGCTGGGTGAGACATGCCCATCACGTCAAATCTACCATGCGTTCGATGTGCCCACATCGAAGTTATCGGTTGGCCCGGAGCCGCGCCAGTACGAAAGGGGCTCGGAACGAGGTCAATCCGCGTCGGGGGCGGCCGAAGACCTTCCGTCATGCCCGGCGCCGGACGCCGCGTCGCCCCGCGGAACTGAGCGCATCGCGCCGACGGTGAAGCTCGCGGCCAGGTACACGACCAGCGACACGGCCAGCGACGGCAGCGTCCCTCCCAGCCAGCCGACATACGTCGTCTCGGCCAGGTACGCCGCGATGCCGCAACCCCATGCGACCAGAGCCACCGGATTGACTCCGCCTCGAGATCGGCCCCGGCCGTCTGCGGGGTACAGGTCTTCCTCTTCGTAGCGCCGCCGCCTCAGGATGAAATAGTCGGCGAACAGGATGCCGAACAGGGGCGTGAAGAGCGAGCCCACGAGATACAGGAAGCTCTGGAAGCTGCTGAGATCGACCGTCAAGGCAATGGCCACGCAAAGCCCGCCGATCGAAGCCACCAGGAGCCGGGTCGAGAGCCCGGGCAGAACGTTCTTGATCGAGATGGCGCTCGAGTAGACGTCCGCGAAAGCATTGTCGGTCTCGTCGCCCAGCAGGAGGGCCAGGCCGGTTGCGCCGAAAGCGACGGTCATGATCGATCCGATCAGATCCGACGTTGGCAAGACGAGGATCAGCAGGATGCCCAGCGTGTAGAAGAGGACGTTGGAGACGGCAAAGCCCGAGACCGTTCCCCAGAACGACGTGCGAGAGCTCTTGGCGAAGCGGTTGAAGTCGGCGATCAGCGGCAGCCAGCTGATCGGCATGGCCACGACGAGGTCGATCCCTTGCGCGAAGCTCAGACTGCCGTCGCCGGGCCTGTTGACCAGCGCCGCGTAGTTGGCGTGGCTGACCACGTAGAGAGTCAGCCACGCCCCCGTCAAGAGGACGATCCAGATGCCGGCCTTCTCCAGCCACTGCCGAACCACAACCAGCGGCCCGCCCAGGGCGAACAGCATGACCACGATCCCCCACCCGATCGCCCAGAACGGATAGCTCGAAGCGCCCAGGAGCGATTGGGACAGGCGGGCCGAAGCCTGGGCCATGATCACCAGCTCGAACGCGCCCCAGCCGACGAGCTGGATGACGTTGACCAGGCTGGGGAGGTAGCTGCCACGCTGGCCGAAGCTCGGCCGCAGGCTGACCATCGACGGAATGCCGTGATCGCTGCCGACCACTCCCGCAAGTCCGAGCATCACGTTGCCAATCAGCGTTCCGACGAGAATGGCGGCTATAGCCTCCCAGAAGCCAAGGCCCGGCACGAGAGCCGTCCCCGCGAGCAGGACGAGCAGGCCGACGCCAAGGTCGGCCCACAGGACGAAGTAGTCGAAGAACCCGAGCACGCGGTAGCGATCCGGCACCCGTTCGATGCCGATCGTCGCCGCAGCCAGGTCGCTGCGGGGGACTCCAAGCGGCTGCGCTTCCGCTACCACGACTCCTCCATGCCCCTAGAAAGCCACATAGCCGGGCCGGCCCGGCGCCACGTCCGCGCCAGCCTCGATCAGATCGACGTGCCCGCCGGCGCGGAGGCCTGTCACGCGACCGACCACCGTGGCGCGGTCTGCTTCGCCCAGCGCCGCCGTAACCTCGCCGAGACGAGCCTCCGGAGCAGTGAACAGCAGCTGGTAATCCTCGCCGCCCGACACGGCCAGCTCGCGCGCTTTGGGCTCACCGAACAAGGCCACGGCCGCGGGATCGAGCGGCAGCTGGTCGACGTCGAGCCGGATGGCCACGCCGCCGGCCCGGGCCAGGTGCCAGGCCTCGCTCGAGACCCCGTCGCTGACGTCGATGGCGCAGCGCAGGCCCAGGTGAGCGAGCGCCTGTCCCGCAGCGAGCCTCGGCTGCGGCCGATGGTGCGCCGCCAGCAGCGATGCAGCCTCGGGTCGGGCGAGCCGGTCGCGATCCCCTTCGAGCAGCAGCGCCAGGCCCGCCGCCGAGCCCCCGACAGTTCCGGTCAGGACGAGCAGGTCGCCGGGCGCGGCACCGTCCCGGCGCAACAGCCGGCCCGGCTCCGCTTCCCCGATCAAGGCCACGTTCACGACCAGCGGCCCCGACGTTCGGACTGTGTCGCCCCCCACGACCCGCGTCCCAGTGAGGCGGGCCAGCTCGCTCAAGCCCTCGTACATCTCCTCGACCAGCGCCGCCTGGCCCGGCAGGAGCGCCACCGAGACGAGGGCCCGCCCCGGTGTGGCGCCCATCGCCGCGAGGTCGGACAGGTTGACCGCCAGAGCCTTCCAGCCGAGGTCCCACGGCGAGGTCCACTCGAGGCGGAAGTGCACGCCCTCGACCAGCATGTCGGTCGTGGCCACGACGAGCGAGCCCGGGCTGGGCTGCCACGCGGCGGCGTCGTCGCCGATCCCCAGACCGTCGACGGCGGGGTCGAGGTGGCGGGCGAGCGCCTCGATCAGCTCGAACTCCCCGATGCCACTCATCGAGGCGAGCCTGTCGGTGTCGCGGAAGCGGTGCGGACCGCCGCCAGCAGCTCGGCCGCCGCCCTTCCGGGATCGGGCGCCGCGGTGACGGCGCTGATCACCGCGACGAGGTCCGCACCCGCGCGGATGGCGGCTCCGGCGTTCTCGGCGTCGATGCCGCCGATCGCGACGATCGGCGCGCCGCTCGTGGCCTCGACCGCGCGGATGGCGGCGAGGAGCGGCAGCCCCGTCAGGGTCGCATCCGTCTTGGAGCCGGTCGGGAAGACGGCGCCCACGCCCAGGCAGTCGGCCAGGACGGCATCCGGCGCGCCCATTTGCGCAGCATCCGTTATCGATAGCCCTATCAGGGCTGCCTCGCCGAGCAGGCGCCGCGCCGTTGCCACCGGCAGGTCCGCCTGGCCCAGGTGGACGCCGTCGGCCTCGGCCGCGATGGCGACGTCGATGCGGTCGTTCACTATCAGGAGCGCGTCGTAGCGCCGCGTGAGCCGCCGGACCGCGAGGGCGATCTCCAGCGCGCGGCGCGCCGAGCCGTCCTTCTCGCGCACCTGGATCACGCGGACGCCGCTCTCCAACGCCGCTTCGACGATCCGCTCGGACCGCCTTCCCACGCTGAGCGATTCCTCGGTCACGAGGTAGACGCCCGCCCGGCGGAGGAGCTCACGGCGTCGTATGCGCTCGGAGGCGATGGGCCCTGTCATGCCGGCCGAGCCTCCCGAACCGAGGCCCTAGTGCGAGCCCGAATCGTGGCTTCGTCGAGGGCGGCCACCGCGTCCATGAGCTGAGCGCGGAACGTGCCCGGTCCGCCGCTGCGCTCGGCCGCCATCTCGCCGGCTATACCGAAGGCGATCATCGCCTCGGTCGCGGCCAGGAACGGGTCCGACTCCACCGCCAGGAAGGCGCCAACGGTCGCCGTCGCCATGCAGCCGGACCCGGTGATCCGGCCCATGAGAGGGTGCCCGTTGTGGATCTCGGCTACCCGGCTGCCGTCGGAGACGTAATCGACGGCTCCGCTGACGACAGCCGCTCCGCCGAACCGAAGCGCAGCGAGCCTGGCGGCGGAAGCCGGGTCGCCGGAGGCGACGGAATCGACGCCCCGGATCCTCGCCTCCATGCCGGCGATGACGGCGAGTTCGGCTGCGTTCCCCCGGACCACCGCCACCCTGACTCCCGACCGGATTCGCTCAGTGGTCGTGGTCCGATACGTGGTCGCGCCAGCCCCGACCGGGTCGAGAACGACGGGGATGCCGCGGCCGTTGGCCTCCTCGCCGGCGACCAGCATGGCCTCGATCCAGCGGTCCTCGAGCGTCCCGATGTTAAGTACGAGAGCGCCGGCGTAGGCCACCATCTCGCGCACTTCCTCGATGGCGTGGGCCATCACCGGGGAAGCGCCGAAGGCGAGCAGGACGTTGGCGGTGTCGTTCATGACGACGAAGTTGGTGATGTTGTGGATGAGGGGCGTGCGCTCTCGTATGCCGTCCAGCGATTTGGCGGTCAGCTCGGCCAGATCGAGCTCAGCCATCTGATGTCCTCCAGAAATGGTTCACCGGCCCGTGGCCCGCGCCGAGCGGTTCCGCGTGTTCTATCGCTCCCTGCAGGAAGGCGCGCGCTTCCCGTGCCGCCGCCAGCGGCGTCCGCCCGAGCGCCAGGCCGGCCGCGATGGCCGCCGAGAAAGTGCAACCGGTTCCGTGCGTGTGGGGCGTGTCGATTCGCCTGCCCGACAGGACCTCGAACGTCTGGCCGTCGAACAGCAGGTCGTCCGACCGCTCGCCATCGAGATGACCGCCTTTGACGATGACGATCGCCGGTCCGAGGGCGCGGATCCGCCGCGCCGCCTCCCTTGCCGATTCGAAATCCCTCACTTCGACGCCGGACAGCACCGTCGCCTCCGGAGCGTTGGGCGTAACCACCGCGGCCATCGGCAGGATCAGCTCGAGCAGCGCCTGGACGGCTTCGGGGCGCAGCAGGGCGTCCCCACTCTTGGCGACCATCACCGGGTCGACGACGAGCGCCGTCACCGAATGGGCCCGCAGCCGATCTGCCACGGCTTCGATGATCGCCGCGCTGGAAAGCATCCCGGTCTTGACAGCGTCCGCCCCGATATCCTCGAGCACCGCGTCGATCTGGGCCGCCACGACCTCCGGTGGAACCTCGTGGATAGCGCGCACACCGAGCGTGTTCTGGGCCGTGATCGCGGTGATGGCCGACGCTCCGTAGACGCCGAATGCGCCGAACGTCTTGAGATCGGCCTGGATGCCGGCGCCGCCGCCCGAGTCCGAGCCCGCGATCGTCAGAGCGCGCGGACGCCGGGGCGCCTCGCCCGGGGGCGCGGCCTCGCCCCGAGGCGCCTCGCCCTTGGGCCGCTCGTCGCCCGGCTGCGTGTTGACCGTCACCGTTGACCAAACCCATTCATCTTCGACCTCGGAAGACAGATATCGCCGCGCTCCGCGGGGAGTGCGGCGAGGGAGTGGTCGAGCCTGCTTCCTTCGCTGGTATTGCCCAGATCAGGTACGGCGGGTCTGCGGCAGGTGCCGCACTCTCAGCGCTTGTGGCGCTCCCCGGAGGCGTATTCGGTTGGCCAAATCGTAGCACCAGCCCGACGTAGGGGCGCAGGGCAGCCGGTTCATTGCGCGCCGCGGGAGGCGTCTTCACAGAGCGACATTCGGTCCGGGCGGCCACCCAGCCAGTTCTGCGGAAAAATGAGGCGAGTAATCGTGCGCGTGTGGCAGAGACGTGCCGCGCGCTTCAACGACCCACGGGCGGTGAACGAAAGCCGATTCGCGCTCGGCGTCTGCCACGAACGGCGCCATTGGAGAGTCCGCGGGGCCGGGGATGCCCGTCGGTGCGCATAGCATTACTCGGATCGGTGTTGCGGGAATCTCGGGCGCGGTTCGGACCTCTCGACACGACCCACCCTGTGGGCGGCGCAGGCCGCCGAAAGATCCAGTCGGGACCTCACCGCTAACCTGAATCCATGAGCGATATCCCGCAGGTGGGCGAGCTCGCCCCCGATTTCGAGCTCCACGACGACGAGGGAAGGCTGCATCGCCTGTCCGACCGGCGCGGCCATTTCACGGTTGTCTACTTCTATCCCGGCGACGACACTCCCGGCTGCACCAAGGAAGCGTGCTCGTTCCGCGACGCCCATTCCTCGTTCACGGAAGCCGACACCGAGGTCTGGGGTCTTAGCCCTCAGGGCGCGGCCAGCAAGGCGGCGTTCCGCGCCAAGTACGGTCTCCCATTCACGCTCCTGCCGGACGAGGGCCACGCAGTGGCCGAAGCCTACGGCGCCTGGGGCGAGAAGCACAAAGAAGGCAGGACGTACATGGGCATCCCGCGGACCAGCTTCCTGGTTGGGCCGGACGGCCGAATTGCCCGCGTCTGGACGCAGGTCAAGGCAGAGGGCCACGCCGCCCAGGTGCTGGAGGCTTTGCGCGAAGCGCGCTCGGCCGCCGTCTAGGCACTTGGCGGGCACTCCCCGGTTCGGGGCCGGGCGTTGCCTTGCCCGGTCGCAGGACGAGGGACATGCCCTCGGCCCCGGTCGGCACCGCCGTGGCCCGGGCATGAAGAGAGGCTTCGCCCGTGGGGGGAGACGAGCGAAGCCTCGGCCGGCATGATAACTCGCATCTGCAAGACGCGGGAAGTGATTCGCGCCAAGATTGCGAGAGTCCCACTCAGCGACCGTTGCGAGCCGTCACCGTGGATCTTCAATCCCGAAGTCAGGACACGTCATGACCGAAGAAACAATCACTCCGCATTCCTGGCGCCCGCGGCGCTTCATGGTGATCGTCGGGCACCCCGACGACGCGGACTTCGGTCCCGCCGGAGCGGCCGCCGCCTGGATCTCGGGCGGCTCCGAAGGATGGCTGGTCTGCTGCACCTCCGGCGACGCGGGCGGCGAGGATCCCGAGATGGACCCGCTCGAACTCGCTCGAGCCCGCGAAGGGGAACAGCGCCGCGCGGCTGAGATAGTCGGCTACAGCGGCGTCACTTTCCTTCATCAACCCGACGGGAACCTGGTCAACGACCTCGCCCTCCGGGAGATGCTGGTACGAGAGATCCGGACTTTCAGGCCAGACGCTGTGTTCTGCGGCGACCCCGAGGTGATAGTCCACCGCGGAGGCGGCATCAACCACACCGACCATCGCGCGGCGGCTGTCGCGGCTGTCGACGCGATCTATCCCGCGGCGCGCAATCCGCTGGCATTTCCCTGGCTCGCTGGCAACGGCCTGGCCGCACACAAGGTCCGAAGGATCTACATGATGTGGTCGAACCAGCCGGACGTCTGGATCGACGTCTCGGCCACGGCAGATCGCAAGATCGAGGCCCTGCGCGCACACGCGAGCCAGATACACGATCCCGAAGGAGTCTTCGCCCGCATCCGTGGCCGGCTGGCGGAGCAAGGAGCCCGCATCGGCAGCGCCGCCGCGGAAGCCTACAGGCTCGTCGTGCTCGATCAGGATCCCGACGAGAGCGCCAAGGTCGAAGAGGCTCTCGAGGCTGATCCGATCGCACGCAGCGACGGCCGAACGGCGTAGATCAGGCGTGGCCGTCCACTGCCAGACCTGCGGCCTAGATCGGGCTCGGCGCCACAAGGAGTGGGCGCAAGCGCGGCCATTCGTTCCACAGGTCGGCAAGCTGCTCGGAGCGCCAACCGAGCAGTCGCATCAGCTCCCCCATGGTGAACGACGGCGCGTTTTCGGACAGAAGCAGGTCGGTGTCCACGCGGACGTGAGACATCAGCGCGGCGTTCTCCTCGGGGAGAGGCCAGTTGCGGACCCGCACCTGGTACATGCCCGCCTCGCCAACCGCTACGGCGAGGTCTCGCCTCTCAGGAACCCGTTCGTCGGCAAACTGGGACATCCCGTCGTAGCGAAAGCCGAGCGCCGCCAGGGCACGAGCTACTGCGCGCGCTTGCTCCCTGTCGAATTGGTTCCAGAACCGGTTCTCTGACGGGAACTCGAGGCAGCCGCTGTCGATGGCCGCGGCTACCACCGCGTCGACGAAGTTGGAGAGCAGGAGTTGCCAGCGTCGTCGCTGGTCCACGTCGGCGCCGGCGAGCGCATCCACGAGCCGGTTCATGGCCGACCGATCTCGGCGGAGCAACCGCACGATGGTTGGCGGCCGCGGGCCACCAAACTCAACCTTCGGCTGGGCGGGCGGGGGAACCGCCGCGGCTGTTTCGTCTGGGGTTCCGGCAGGATCGCCCGTCGGCACCGCGGATGCCGGCGCTGCCGATGTCGGCGGAGCGTCCTGTGCCGCCGCTTTGGCGGCATCTGCAGCCAATGCGTCCTCCGCCGCCCGCGTCGCCGACTCTTCGGCGGCCTGGGCTTCCATCAAGGCGACGGCGGACGAGCCAATTGCCGGATTGCCCGGAGCCTCATCGAGCTCCCCGTGCCCCTGCTGGGCCGCGCGGCAGGCCGCCTCGGCTGCCTCGGCCATGGTTCTGCTCGTCTCGGCAGTAGCAGTCAGCCGATCTAGTTCCGCGTCCAGCCTGGCGGCCTCTTCGCGTTCGCGCTTGACCCGCGTCCGTTCCTCTCCGACGCCTCGGTTGATCTTGTTGATTTCGTCCAGCCAGAGGGTGGCTGCCAGCTCGACGTGGGCGCGAACTCGCGCTGCCTCGACCCTGCTCCGGAACTCGCGGTGAGCCACTTCCTTTGCCATTCGCACGGCTTCGGGATTGGCCTCGGCGGTGACGCGAGCGACGAGCTGCAGCTGCCTGTAGTAGGCATCCCGAGCCTCGGTGACGCGGGCGTACGCCGCGTCCGCTTCCGTACGCGACAGCTGCGCGAAGCCGCACCTGATCTCGATCAGATGCCGCCGATTGGAGGTCGCATCGAAGCTGTCACCTTCAGGCGGAAACCCAGCGCCCTCACCCCGATCTGGCTCCACGACCACGCCTCAAATAGCCGGCGTCCGAGATGCAGATTCTGTGTGGCCGCGCAACGCGGCGTCATGGGCTGGGTTGAGCGTGCCCGCCCGAAGACAGCCGGGTTGTCGGAAACCTTGGACGATTACGACCTGGGCGCCGACTGGCGCCGACCGCGATTCGTGCGACGCTCAGGTGTGAGGAGCCCGACGAGGAAACCGTCGGCATGCTTTCGCACCGCGATCTCAACGTTCGCATCGGCGGCTACACGGAGCAGTCGTTGCCTGATGGTGATGGGCTTCTCTTCGGAGTCCAGCCGAACGGCGAATACTTGCTCCGGTCCTTTGAGCTGTCCTATGAGGCGCCGGAACTGACGCTGCTGCTGTTCGCGCGCTTTCGCGGCAGGACTGAGCTCGCGCGATGGCTTGGCAGCCTTGTCCATTAGCGCTGGGTCGGCCTTACGAACTGTGACCATCGTCCAAGCCTCTCTCCCTGCCCACGACCCGATCGGAACCAGATCGCCGATTGTTTCGAAGATACAACAGCGACTATACGCCTTCCGTGTGATGTAACTACACGGCGTTTCCGTTCACCTCGACATATGGGCTCCGTTCGGTTCCCCGACCTGGAGCCGGCACGGCCTCGCGACAGCCGAGTCGGTAGTCGGTTTGCGCGGCGCTGCCAGCCGAGCCCGGCTAGACTTCAGGCGCGTCCTTACCGGGCGCTCTTTCATGAACTCGGCCGATCGGAGACGCGTGCAGCAGGTGGTGTCGCGATGAAAGTGGGCGTCGCCAAGGAGATCGCATCGGGCGAGCGGCGCGTGGCGCTCATCCCCGAGGCGGCGGACAAGCTCCGGAGTGCAAAGCTGACCGTGCTCGTCGAGCGCGGCGCAGGCGTCGGCGCCTCCTTCCCAGACCACAGCTACGTGGACGCCGGGGCGCGAATCGTCACCACGTCGACTCTGTACGAGAGCTGCGACGTCATCCTTCGCGTTCAGCGCCCGACTCCGTGGGAAACGAAGCTCTTCCACCCCGGTCAGGTCGTGATCGGCCTGCTCGGTCCGCTTCTCGATCCCCAGGCCATGGTCATGCTGGCGCGCAACAAGATCACGGCCGTGAGCATGGACGCCATTCCGCGCACCTTGAGTCGCGCGCAGGGGATGGACGCCCTGTCGTCGCAGGCGAACATCGCGGGCTATAAAGCCGCGCTCATCGCAGCCGACTCGTATGGCCGGTATCTACCACTGCTGACCACGGCCGCGGGTACCGCGAAGCCCGCCAACGTACTGGTGCTGGGCGTAGGCGTAGCGGGTCTGCAGGCGATCGCTACCGCCCGCCGCCTGGGGGCGGTGGTCCGAGCGTACGACGTGCGCAAGGAAACCAGGGAGCAGGTCGAATCGCTCGGCGCCCAGTTCGTGACCCTCACTTCTGTCGCGGACGCAACCGGAGAGGGCGGCTATGCCCGCGCGCTGACGGCGGAAGAACAAGCCGCGCAGCAGGCTGAGCTGAACGGCGTAATCGCTGCACATGACATCGTGATAACCACTGCCCAGGTACCCGGTCGCCGACCGCCGATATTGGTTACCAAGGCCGCGGTCGAAGCCATGAAGCCCGGATCGGTGATCGTGGACATGGCAGCCAGCGAGCACGGCGGAAATTGCGAGCTATCCAAGCCGGACAAGCTCGTCACCACTCCGAACGGAGTCGAAATCCACGCCCCATCGAATCTGCCCTCCTCGATGGCAACGGGCGCGAGCATCTTCTACTCGCGCAACATCTCGAGCTTGCTGATGAACTTCGTCAAGGCCGGCAAGCTCGAGTTCGATTTCGACGATGAGATCACCGCCGCCACGGTAATCACCTACGGCGGCCAGGTCGTTCAGGAAGCTACGAAGAAGCTCCTGGAGCCCGAAGCCAAGGGAGACGCCCCGGCATGAACATCAGCGACCTGATCAACTACGTGACGTTTTTCGTGCTGGCGATCCTGCTCGGGTTCGAAGTCATCAGCAGGGTCCCTGCGACGCTGCACACGCCACTGATGTCAGGCACGAACTCGATCCACGGAATCGTCCTCGTCGGGGCGATCGCGCTCGCGGCGACCGCGGACAATCCACTCACCGCGGCGCTGGCCTTCGTTGCGGTAGTCTTCGCCGCCGCGAATGTCGTGGGTGGTTATTGGGTCACCGATCGGATGCTCCAGATGTTCAGGCGACGCCCGGCGCCCAAAGCCGACAAGCCCGCCAGCTGACGAGGTGCCCGCCATGGACGTAAGCAACCTCCAGCATCTCGTACAGGTCGCGTTCCTCGTCGGTGCGGCGTTCTTCGTTCTCGGCCTGCACCTGATGAATTCGCCGATCACAGCGCGAAGCGGCAACCGGCTCTCGTCGATCGGGATGGTCATTGCCGTCGTCGCCGAGCTCATCTACGTCAGCCAGCTCAGGCCGGGGCCGGGCAACTGGGCAATCATCGTGCTGGGTCTGGCCGCCGGCGGGGCGGCGGGCCTGTGGATGGCGCGTACGGTCGCCATGACGTCGATGCCTCAGCTCGTCTCCCTCTTCAACGCCGTCGGAGGGGGCGCGGCCGCGATCCTCGCAATCGACGACTTTCTGCGGCTCAGCTCCCAGAGCGGCGCCGCAGGGCTCGACGCCTGGCTAACGTTCTTCATCATCCTCGACGTGCTCATCGGCTCCGTGACCTTCACGGGCTCGCTCGTCGCGTCCGGCAAGCTCCAGGGCCGGATCCCCGGCCGGCCGATCCTCTTTCGGGGCGGGCGCCTCCTGACCTCAGCGGCGATGGTCATCGGCGTGAGCGTCTCCATCGTCCTCGTGCTCTCCGGTGCCGGCGCCGTTCACTACGATGCCCTGGTCCTCGACCTGCTGCTCCTCACGGCGATAGCTTGCGCCCTCGTCTTCGGTGCCACGATGGTGCTCCCCATCGGCGGGGCGGACATGCCGGTGGTCATCTCGCTGCTCAACGCCTTCACCGGGACCGCGGTAGCGATGGCAGGCTTCGTGGTGGGGAACGTGGTTCTCATCGTTGCCGGAGCGCTGGTAGGAGCCTCGGGAGGCATCCTGACCAGGCTGATGGCGGGCGCGATGAACCGCTCGATCCTGAACATCGTCATCGGCGGCTTTGGCTCGGCCGAAGGCAGCCAGGGCGCCCTCACGGTCGAGGGCGGCACCGTCCGCGAAGTCTCGGCCGACGATGCGGCCATCCAGCTCGCATACGCCAGCAAGGTCGTGATCGTGCCCGGCTACGGCCTCGCGGTCGCGCAGGCGCAGCACGGCGTCCGCGAGCTGGCGGATCTCCTCGAGGCCCGCGGCATCGACGTTTCGTACGCCATCCACCCGGTGGCGGGCCGAATGCCTGGCCATATGAACGTCCTGCTCGCCGAAGCGAACATCCCGTATCCCCTGCTCAAGGAGATGGACGAGATCAATCCCGAGTTCGAGCGGACCGACGTGGCGCTGATAATCGGCGCCAACGACGTCACGAACCCCTCGTCGCGGACCGACAAGTCGAGCCCCATCTACGGGATGCCGATCCTAGACGTGGACCGGGCCAAGTCGATCATCGTGCTCAAGCGCTCGATGGGTCGCGGTTACGCGGGCATCGACAACCCGCTCTACACCAACCCGAAGACCGGCATGTTCTTCGCCGATGCGAAAGCGGGCCTGCGGGAGCTTGTGGCTGCGGTCAAGGCTCTCTAGCAGTCGCGCCGACTGCTTGCGCCTCGCGGGCCGTCGGGCTTCCCCGGCCGAACGAGGTCTGGAGTTCCACGTCCGGCCCGCGGCCGGCGAGCGGAGTCGACGTGACCCATATGGCGGTGGCCGGCCGGTACCCGTCTCGGATCGACCGGTACAAAGGTGCGGTTGAGAACGTACGAGCCGAACGCTATTGTTCGTGAAAATGCACGTGGTCTGGGCGGCCGCCCAGGGTGCAGGGAGCGTTTTAGGAGTCGGCGGTGAAGCAAGCGTTGCTGCGGGCGCGATGGACGTTGTACGTCATCTCTCCCACCTTGCTGGTGTTCCTGTTCCATACCATGGGCAAGCGCTGGGGCTAGCTAGCTCTCGCGAACAAGAAAGAACCGGGGCCATCGTCCCGGTTCTTTTGCGTCTACTCGGTTCCCGTCAGCCCCAGCCTGATGGCTGCCGCGGCCGCCTCCACGCGTCCCGACACGCCCAGCTTCGTCAGGATGTTGCTGACGTGAACCGCCACCGTCTTGCGCGTTATGTAGAGTTGCCGGCCGATCTCCGGGTTGCTTCGGCCCTCGGTGATCAGAGCCAGCACCTCCAACTCTCGCCGGCTCAAGCCGAAGTCGTGGGCAGGCCACTTGTCGGTTTTGGCGACGAAGTCGGCTACGACGCCCAGTGCGGGAACGGCTCCTGCGGACGCCGACGCGGAGCCGGGGGCCGGAGGTTGCGCGGCCGGCAGGGCGTGTAAAGCGGGGCGGTGTTGTGTCAGCCCCTGGCGGCCCTGCGGCCGACCCGCAGGGGCCTTCATCGGGGGCGGTTCCTGCCGATCCTCCAGGGCCGTCTCGATCTGCTTTGGGAGCGGAAGCATCGCCCGCCTCGAGAGTTCGGCTACCGCGCGCAGGAGCGGCCATGCGCCCAGGGCGAATGCGCCTTCGGCCGCCTCCGTCAGTGGCTGGCAGGCAGCGGTCCGCGTGGATCGGCCACGCGCCCGCTCGAGGATTGCCTGGGCTTCACGCCAGTGTGACCTCGCGGCTTCGTAGGGATCGCCCAGCTCCGCCCAATCGGCAGCCAGAGCTTCCCACGCGGCCGGTTCGTCTCGACCCTCGATCCGTGCCCGGAACGCGCGAGCGGTCCTGAGAGCCAGGTCCGCGTGCCGGCGAGACCCGGTCCGAGCGGGAACGCCCGATGCGCGGACGGCGGCCTCGGCGTGGAGGATGACGGGCAGGCTTCGCTCGCGGGCGTTCGCCAGTGCCGCAAAGTCGCGGCGCCGGTGAGCGTCCTGGGCCAGCGTCGCGTCCACCTCGAGGTAGGTCTCGGCCATGCGGGCCATCAACAGCCAGTCTTCGGTTGCGCTGACGCGTTCCCAACCGCGCACGGCGGCTCGTTGGGCGTCGGCCAGGTCATCCTGCCACAAGGCGTAGGCAGCGGCGGCCTGGTGAGCCGGTACCGAGAACTGCGGGTCCTGAACGGCTTCGACGGCCAGCAGGAGCTGACCGAGCAACCGCCCGGCGGATTCGCCGGCGCTCGTCGCCACCTCGACGGTGGCCAGGTCGAGGAGTGGCGAGAGAAACCCGATGCCCACCGGGTTCCAGCTCAAAGCGTCGAGGCAGAGTCTTCGGCAATCCTGCCAGCGGCCCAGGAAGTAGAGCGAGTCGGCCGCGTTGGCGCGCAGGAAGTTGCCGTACACGGTCGCCTGACCGACTCGTTCAGCCTCGGCTATTCCTTCGTAGGCAACGGCGATGGCCTCCTCGCGCCGGCCCAGCAGGTCGAGCACCGTCGTCAGGTTCGCGTAAACCCGGAAGAGATCGTCCAGGTGGCCAAGCTGAGCAGCTTCGTCGCGCGTCTTGCGCAGCATCTCTACGGCCGGTTCCGGATTGTCGCCCCACGCTTCGGCCACCGCGAGAGTGCACGTGGCGTGCAGCAGCGACTGACGCGCCGGCTCGCCGACGATGCGAGCCACCGCGGCCGCGTCCATCGCATATCGCCTGGCCTCCGAGAAGACGCCTTCGAGCATCCGGAACTGAGCCATCGAAGCCAGGACACGGGCGCGAGCCTCGCTCGGCTCTCTTGGCACCAGATCGACCGCCCGTCGGTACGCGAACAGCGAGCCGGTGTGGTCCCCCGCCGCCCGTCGGTAGCGTCCCAAACGCTCCATGACCAGGCCCAACGCCAACCTCTCGCGGGGATCGTCGAGAGCGGCCGCCGCAGCCTCCGCATAGGCGACGGCGCGGGCCGGTTCGCCGCCGGCGAAAGCCGCTTCGGCGGCCCGGATCTGCAGCTCCGAGAGCGGCGGCGCCGGATCGGCCGGGCGAACGACCTCGTACAGCGTGAGAGCCCACTCGTAGTGGGCGAGAGCGTCCGCGCCAGCTTCGTGCGCCTCCGCCACGGCGGCCGCCCCAAGCGCCGCCTCCACCGCTTCGGCGAGCTCGTGGGCCGCCAGGTGGTGGACCAGCGCCGCTCCCGGCTCCGGGACGGGCTGGACGGTGAGTGTCGCCCCCAGGGCGGAGTGGTATCTGCGTCGCGTAGCGGGCAGCAGATCGGCCGCGACAGCCTCCGCGATGAGTTCGTGGCGGAACGCGATCCGACGCTCGGCGGCCGGGTCGAGGTCCTGGCTCTCGGCCGCTTCGACGAGAAAGCCGTGCTCCAAGCCTTCGGCTACGCCCGCTTCCATGTCCGCGTCCAGCCCGTCACCCCTGCGCGTGCCGCCGCTGGACCGGGGTGGCCGCGCCGGAGATCGGCGCTCGAACTCGGCCGCCATGGCCAGCAATGTGGGCATCGTGACCGGCGAGCCGACCATCGATAGGAGCCGCAATACGCGACAGCATTCGGTGGATCGAAGGTCCGCCCGGGCGGTTACGAGTCGCTCGAACGTGTCGGCAAGCGACACGCCGGCCAATTCGCGACGAGACGCCAGGACCTCTTCGGCGATGAGCGGGTTGCCTCCCGAGCGTTCCGAAACCAGGAGCAGCGTCGTCGACGAGGCCCGGCCGCCTTCGATCGCCTCGATGAGCTGGCCGAGCTCCGCCCGATCGAACGGCGCGACCTCCAAGCTCACAACCGAAGGCGTCGTGGCGAGCGTCGCGAGCGTAGCCTTGAGCGGATCGGAGCGGACCAGGCGATCGGGCTGGTATGTAGCCACGAGCATCAGTCGCTGACCGCGCGACACTCTCGCAAGGAACGTCACCAGGCCGCGGGTAGATGCATCGGCGTGGTGCAAGTCCTCGAGCATGAGCACAACCGGCTGGCGCTGTCCCAGGCGCTCCAGCAAGCCCAGGACCGCCTCGAAAGTGCGCGCCTCGCGCCATTCGGTCGCCACGACTCGCGGCCGCTTGGGCAGCAGCTCGAGCGCGGCCAGGCGCGGCTGCAGACTGGGCACGAGGTGGGCGATGGCATCTCCGGTTTGGCCGACGAGGCCCGCGAGCGTGTCGTCGGGCATCGGCCCAAGCAGAGCTTCGAGCGCCGAGGTGATCGGCGCGTAAGGCACGCCGGCCGTTGCCGGCAAGGCCACGCCGTGGACGGCGGCGAAGGGTTCGGCCAGCGCCGAAACCCGGCGCCGCGTCTCGCCCAGGAAGCGGGTCAGCCCCAGGCCCGCCGTGCCGGAGAGGATCAGCGCGTTGGGCTTGCCGTCGGCGGCGTTCTGGAGCCCGATGGCGATGCGCTCCAGCTGGCGCTCGCGCCCGATGAACCGGTCACTCCACAACCGGTGGCGCGCGGCACGCGATTCGAAGCCGCGGCGGCCGCCGCTTCGGTCGGCGCTATTGGTCATCGTCGTGGTAGCCCCAGAGGCGGCGTTCCCCTCCAAACGCCTCGCGAACCCACTTGACTGCACTAGAGTAACCCTCCGGCCGGGCGCTCCGAGCACCTATTCTGCAGCCGCGTCCGAGCTGTCCCGCCAACGCTCGCGACCGCACCCTCTCATCGGAGCATCGCGGGACCACTCGCGCCACCGAGCCTCCTGATAGGCTCGCAGTGTGAGTCCCAGACATCCAGGCAATACCCTCAACGAGCTCTCCGGCGAAGAGTGGCTCTATTTCACGAAGTCGGTCTGGGGCACGGCCTATCCGTCCGAGCTCGGTCACGAGCTCCGCAAACAGCACGGAGCCAACAAGCCTCCCCGCCTGATGGCACGCCTCATCGAGTTCTTCACGACCAGCGGCGAGCTCGTGCTCGATCCCTTCGCGGGGGTTGGTGGGACGCTGCTTGGCGCCGCGGTAGCGCGCGGCCCCCGGCGGGCGATCGGCATCGAGATCGAGGCCCGCTGGGTGCAGGTCTACGAATCGCTCGTACGGGACCTCGCGTCGGCGCGTGGCGGGCTCGGCCCGTTGCTCGCCGACATCGGCCCGGCCGATCCGGGCGGCCAACGCACTTTCGATCCGTCGGGCCTGTCGATGATGCTGGGCGACGCCCTGGCCGTCCTGCCGGGCCTCGAGCCCGGGAGCGTCGACTTCATAGCGACCGACCCGCCGTACAACATCCAGCTGCCGCTCACCATGGCCGGCGGGAAGCTGGCCGAGAACCACGCCAACCGGCGGACCGACTACGCCATGGTCACGCAGCACGACGGCGATCTGGCCAACAGCGCCGACTACCCGACGTTCCTCGACCGCATGGAGGAAGTCTTCGGCTTGCTCGCTCGTGCGCTGCGACCCAACCGGTACGCCACGCTGATCGTCAGGGACGCATACCAGCAAGGGCGCTACATCTTCACGGGTTCGGATCTGGCTGACCGCGCGACCCGAGCCGGCTTCACCGTGAAGGGCGACGTGATTTGGTACCAGGCCGGGACCCGGTTGCGGCCTTACGGGTACCCGCATTCTTACGTCCCGAACATCGCTCACCAGCACATCCTGGTTCTCCGGCGGGAGCCGGTTCGGTCGAAGGTTCCGCGACCGGAACGCTAGCGGCGACGGATTGCGCTGTGGCCGAGAGATCGAGGGACACGGCCTCGACCGCCGGTTCGACTTCCGGGGCGGACATCGAACGAAGCGCATCGCTGCGGGCCTGTATGTAGGCCTCCAGGAAGCCCGGGTCGGCGGCGGGTTCCGCCTCGGGTGCGGAGACTTCCGCGAAGACGGATTCGGAGCTCACGTCGTCGGCCGCAGCGTAGCCGGCGATGGCGTGGTCTTCCCAGGGGACCGCTTCGGGCGCCTGCTCCACGGTCGGGTCGGAGAGAGTCATGCGGTGGATCCAGCCCTGGCGCCCATCGGGACACAGGACGAGCCAGTACACGCCTCGGCGCTCCAGCAGCAATACCTCGTCGCCGCGATCGAGAACGCCTATCTCGGAGGAACGCAGTTCATCGGGGCGATCGAGCAGTCGAACCAGCCGGTAGCGGATCTGCCGGCGTTCGTAATCCTCACCGGTCTGAAGACCGCTGGCTGCAAACGACAGGCTCGGCGCGTCGGCGACCATCCGAAGCGGATCCGTACGGCGAACCTTCTGCAGAGACGGACGACGCCAGCGCGGCAGCAACGACTCGTCGACGGTCGTGAGACCCTGGCCTGCCCCGACCTCGAGGCCGGTCGCGGCGGCCGTCGCGAGCGCAGTCTCCGGATCGGGCGCGGCGCCATCGCGGCGGCGCTTGCCGAAAAGCACGAAAGCGGCCCAGGCGGCTGTGCCACCGGCCGCTGTGGTGATGGACGGCGCAAGCTGCACGATCAACTGGGAGATCGGAGCGTGGTAGCTGACCAGCAGATACGAGGGCACCTCGCCCGTATTGCCCGTGCCCGAGCCGCCGCGCGCGACCTGGACGAGACCGGGGCCGTGGGCCGACGTGCCACCCGAGCCAACCGATCCTGCTGCGCCGTCGACCGCCTGGCCGCCGCCGTTCTCCGGGAGGTCGCTCGCTCCGGCGGAGGGCTGGCCGCCGCTTCCCTGGTCGGCGCCCGATCCGCTCCCCGATGAGCTAATCGCGGCGGCAGGAGCGGGAGTGGCCGTGCGGTGGCTCGTGGCCGCGGGGTGAGTGGTAGTAGCCACCGGACCGGCGGCGGTGCTCAACTCGGGTGACGGGCTCGCGACGCCGCTGGCGGGCGGCTGAGTCGGAGCCGTGGCACCGCTTGGCGGAGCGCCCGACGCGGGGACCTGGCCGCCACTCTCTTGCGACGCCGTAGGCTTGGGGCTCGGGGTTGGGGTCGGCTTGGGGCTTGCCGTTGGCTTGGGGCTGGGGCTTGGGGTCGGGCTTGGAGTCGGGCCCGCCTGGTGCACGGTCACGGACCCCGCCAATAGGACGTCGCGGTCTCCGCTCGCGGGAGTCGCAATGAAGCTGATCGCATGCCAGCCGACCGCGACTTCGACCGAGACGCTGAAGCGCACGCCGTGTCGATAGTCTTTCGAGACCGCGGCCATCGCTCGCACGGAGTCTCCTATCTGCACCTGCACCGACCTCGGGGCAGCCCCGGTGTCGTCCGTGTAGGTGACGGCAAAGTCAATCGCGGTGCCGAAAGTGGTCTCGCGTGGGGAGACCTGCGGATCGGACAGGCTGGAGGAGTGGGCAGAAGCCGAGGCGATTGCGAGGGTCAGCATCAGCAGCGCCAGCGAAAAGGCAATCAGCCAGCTGGCGTGCGTCCCGCAACTTCGCCGAATCGGCACCACTTACCTCCACGGGTTCATACGCCCGTCACGAATGGAGGATGGGACGGTCGGGGGGACCGGGCAATGGTACGGCCGTAATGACACGTGGGCCGCTCGCGCAGACCTCCGTCATGCCGACAGCCAGATCGTCGATCTGTAAGGGCCATCGCAAGGCAGCGCACCGCACCAAACCTCACCGCACTACCGGCGAGGAGCCGTGGCGTCTCCGAATTGACCAGCGAGGGGGGAGTCACATCGGACGGTGTGTGAGCGCACCGGCGCGGGTGGGCGGTGACGACCGGCACCTGGTCATGGGACGTAGCTCTCGGCTCCAGGTCCGACCGCGCCACGTCCCGATCGACCGCGAGGCTCGGGCCTTCCGGCCCGCATCGGGCGCCCATTGGCCCTACTCCGGGAGCGCCCGGATGGCAGAAGCTCGCAGCCGATAGCCGACGCTTCGGCCCGTTCGGCGCGTGACCGGCACGCAGCTACCCAGGAGAACGAAGGCGGCAGTATGAGCACGACCTACAGGCCCGGCGACATCGACGCAGTCCTCAGAGACGGCTCGTCGGTGCGAATCAGAGCCAGCCACCCGACCGACGAGTCGGCCATCGTAGCCTTCATCACGGGGCTCTCCCAAGAATCGCGCCGACTCCGTTTCCGGTCGGACGACGTGGACATCCAGGCCATGGCCCGGCACTGGTCCGGCATCGACTGCGAGGACTGCTGCGTGCTCGGGGTCCTCGGCGGCGAGGTCGTGGGCCAGGCAAGCTACGAAAGGCTCGCCGACGATCGGGCGCTCGTCGCCTTCACCGTCACCGACTCGTTCCAGGGCCGCGGCCTGGGGACCCTGCTGCTGAAGCGGCTGGCCGAGGCCGCCGACGAGGAGGGCGTGGCGGTCTTCGAGGCGGAGGTCCTCGCAGAAAACGACAAGATGCTCGACGTGTTCCGCGACAGCGGCTTCGGCCTGACGATGAAGAGCGAGCCCGGCGCGGTCCGAGTCGAGTTCCCGACGTCGCTCACTCCCGAGGCGCAGGCGCGCTTCGAGGCTCGCGAGCAGGTCGCGGCCATGAACGCCGTGCGGGGAATGCTGGCTCCACGTTCCGTGGCGGTTATCGGCGCCGGCCGCAAGCGCCGCACCATCGGCGGCGAGGTGTTCCACAACCTCATGGACGGCGGCTTCAACGGCCCTGTCTACCCGGTCAACCCAAGCGCGGAAGTGGTCCAGTCGGTCAGCGCCTACAAGTCCATCCTGGACATCCCGGGCCCGGTGGATCTGGCCGTGATCGTCGTTCCGGCCAAGCTCACGATGCAGGCTGCCCGTGAATGCGCCCAGAAGGGCGTCCACGGCATGGTCGTCATCACCGCCGGCTTCGGCGAGACGGGCCCGGCCGGTAAGGAGATGCAGCGCGAGCTATTGGGCATCGCCCGCGAAAACGGCATGCGCGTCATCGGCCCCAACTGCATGGGCGTGATCAACACCAGCGACGACGTCCGGATGAACGCCACGTTCTCGCCCAACGCGCCGATGAAGGGCAACGTCGGATTCCTGTCGCAATCGGGCGCTCTGGGCCTGGCGGTCATCGAGTACGCCAACAGCCTGTCGCTCGGCCTTTCAACGTTCATCTCGGTCGGCAACAAGGCCGACCTGTCGGGCAACGATTTCATCCAGTACTGGGCCGACGACCCGGCGACGGACGTGATCGCGCTCTATCTCGAGTCGCTCGGAAACCCGCGCAAGTTCGCCCGCATCACCAGGCGAGTCGGGCGTCAGAAGCCCATCCTCGTGGTCAAGAGCGGCCGCTCCTCGGCAGGCGCCCGCGCGACTTCGTCGCACACCGGCGCCCTGCTCGGAGCTTCCGACGTGACGGTCGATGCGCTCTTCAATCAGGCCGGCGTCATCCGCACCGACACTCTCGGCGAGTTCTTCGATGTCGCGACGCTGCTGGCCAACCAGCCGCGCCCCAAGGGCAATCGCGTCGCCATCCTGACCAACGGCGGCGGCCCCGGCATCCTTTGCGCCGACGCGTGCGAGGCCGACGGCCTGATCGTGCCCCAGGTTCCGGACGAACTCAAGGCCAAGCTGGCCGAGTTCCTCCCGGCCGACGCGGGCCTGAACAACCCGGTCGACATGATCGCCGCCGCACCCGGCGAGTCCTACCGCAAGGCCCTCAAGCTGCTGGCCGAGTGGGACGGCATCGACGCCGTGATCATCCTGTACGTCCCGGTCCTCGTGACCAATTCCGAGGAGATCGCAGCCGGGATTCGTGCCGCCGCGCTCGAGATCGAGCAGCCGGTGCCGATGCTGTCGGTGTTCCTCTCGAGCAAGGGCACGCCCGATTCTCTCAAGACCGGCGGGCTCTCGATGCCGTCGTATCCGTTCCCCGAGGACGCCGCTCGCGCCCTGGCCCATGCGGTCCGTTACGGCGTCTGGGCCGAGACGCCCGAAGGCGTCGTGCCGCGGTACGAAGGCATCCGGACTTCCGAGGCGAAGGCCCTGATGGCCGACGTCCTGGCGTCACTCCCGAAGACCGGAGACGACTCCGGCTCGCGCTGGCTCCTCCCCGACGAGGTGGCGAAGCTGCTCGGCTGCTACGACATCCCGATGGCGGAGTGGCGGCTGGCGCCGACCGCACAGGCGGCCGGTGCGGCGGCCGAGGAGATCGGCGGAAAGGTGGCGCTCAAGGGCGTCGCGCCCAAGCTGATCCACAAGACCGAGGCCAAGGCCGTCGTGTTGAACCTCGAAGGCGCGGCTGCGGTGACGCAGGCGGCCACCGAGATGGCGGCCCGGATCGCGGCTCAGGGCACTCAGGTAGAAAAGTTCTTCGTCCAGCAGATGGTTCCGTCGGGCGGCGTAGAGATGCTCGTCGGCGTGGTCCACGACAAGCTCTTCGGGCCGGTCGTGGCCTGTGGCGCGGGCGGCACGGCAGTGGAGGTGCTCAAGGACGTCAAGGTCCGGATCACCCCGCTGACCGACCGGGACGCCCACGAGATGGTGACTTCGCTGCGAACCTTCCCGCTCCTCGACGGCTTCCGCGGCGCGCCCAAGTGCGACGTGGCAGGTCTCGAGGATCTGCTCCTGCGGGTCAGCGCCATGGTCGAGCATCATCCCGAAATCCTCGAGATGGACTGCAACCCGGTCATCGTCCTGCCCGAGGGCGCGGTCATCGTGGACGCGAGAATCCGGATCCAGGCCGTGGAGGCCTAGCGCCTGGGGCGCCTCTCAGCCCGCCGGAGTGCCCACGTAGATCGGCGACCCGGCGGAGTCCCTCGTCGTAACGACGACGTGGTTCCCCAGGAACGTCTCCCAAACGGGGCCCGACTGCGATACCCCGCCCGGCGCCAACGCAGCGGCCTGGATGAAGTACGAGACGTCCTCGACGACGGTGAACCCGAGGCCGACCATGGCGCCGTACACGAACCCGTCCATGACGCCGTCGAACTCGCTCGAGGCGATGAGGTAGAGCGTGACGACGCCCATCAGCTTGAGCGTCTCCTCCACCCCGGGGCCCACGATCGCAGCTCCCCAGGGAGCCGCCAGGTCCGGCGCCACCTTGCCCAGCACCGAGAGCCAGGCCTCGTTCGCGAGCCCCGCAAAGCTCGTGGCGATCACGCCGCCCCACAGCAGCGCGCCCGCCAGCATGAGCTTCGGCTCGCGCTCGAACAGATCGAGCCGGTACACCAGGACGGCCACGGGCAGCGCATAGGCCAGAACCAGAAGCCACGACACCGCGTACGCCTGCGCCAGAGTGCTCATCGCCAGCTGCTCGTCCAGGAAGAAGTAGCCGCCGATCGCCAGCGCCACGACGAACAGCCAGAAGGCCGGCTGGCGGAGCTGGATCAGCGAGGCCTGGACGCCCCAGCGGGGGGCGCGGGTGGAAGTCGGCCTCGAGGCGGCGGTCATGGCGCCGTCCTCACGCTCGAGACCATGGCCACAACGTCGTCGGAGATCGAACCGAATTCGCCCTGCGAAATGAAGACTTCGAGGGCCACCGCGTTGCCGTCGACGACCATCGCGACCAGCTCGCCGTCCACCGTCGCCGATTGCGAACTGTCCGATACCACGGCTTCGAAGACCGCCATGACCGTCGGGTTGGCTCCGACGGTGACGTCCTGCTCGTCGCCGAAGCTGATCTGGGCCGTCTCAGATCTGAGCTCCGACTCCTGTGCCGCGAGAATGGCCGCCGCTTCTCCGCGATAACTCTGGTCGGTGACCGTCGCGTATAGCAGCCCGTCGGACTTGCGCAACTCGATCCAACCGCCCGAGCCGCCGGCGTCCGCAGGAGCCAGGACCCAACCCGGCGCGGCATCCATCTCGATCGTTCCGCCGAGGCTGACCGTACCCGCGCTCGGCTCGGCGATCGCCCGATCGAGGCCCATCCCGCCAAGCACCACGCCGGCGACGATCGCCGCCACAGCCAGGGTGGGCGCGAGCCGCGAGCGATCGAAGGCTGGGCGGGTGGCGGGCGGCGTCCACGCAGGAGTCGGGTGCGCGGCGTTCCATGGCGTCGCCGCGGGCGGAAGTCCGTCGGGCGGGAGGGCGCTCACGCCGTGAAGGTTATCCGGCCCGGTATAGGGAAGGGACCGGCCGCGGGGGCCGGTCCCTTCAAGCGAGGGTCTCGATGATGTCGTTCGGCTCAGGTGGCCGAGCAGGTCAGGGTCGGAACGGTGTTCGTCCCGGTGAAGCTCGCCTGGAAGCCGAAGGTGACGTTGCCACCCGCGGCTATAGCGCCGTTGTAGCTCTGGTTCGCGGCGGTCACGGACGTTCCGCTCGAAGTCACCGTCGCGTTCCAGCTGTTGCTGATCGCCTGATTACCCGGCCAGGTCCACGTCACCTTCCAGGTCTTGATGGCCACCGTTCCGGTGTTGGTCACGGTCACCGTCGCGGTGAAGCCGTTCGCCCACTGGTTGTCGACGTGCATGCTGGCCGAGCACTTGACGCCGCCAGAGCCCGATGGCGTGGCCGAGGCGCTGCGACTCGGCGACGGGCTCGGCGAAGGCGATCCGCAATTGGTGCAAACGGGTGTCGGCGTAACGCGACTCGGTGAAGGTGTCGGTATCGGCGAAGGCGTCGTGCTCGAGCAGCCGCCGGTGCAGGTCGGGCTCGAGGACGGGGGCCGGCTTGGCGACGGCGTGATGCAGCCGCGCAGCCATCTGGGGGTAACCCCGTTCGACACGATCTCCCGTCCTCCTTCAGCAGACCGGCGGCCGATAGCGCGCGGACGCGCGAGGCAGTCCTCCCGGGCAGTCTCCAGGGGGAGATGTTAGGGACCCGCCGCTCCGGATCCACTACGACACACTTCACACGCGGTCGAGTAGGGTCGCGGCTTGCCTCGCGGGTCGCCGAGTGAATGTCAGTCCCCGGCCGGGCTGAGCTTGACCACCCAGAGCCCGTCGCCCGGAAGCGCCACGATCGGTTCGACGGTCACGTGCCCGACTCGGGTCGCGCGGTCCACTTCGAAGGGCCGATCCTCTCCGGGCGGGTCGCCTCCCTGACGCACGTCGATGTACACGATCGCGGGTACGGCGAGCTGGAAAGTCGACGGATCCGCTCCAACCGGCGGGCCGGCGCGAACTGCCCAGACCGGCAGGCCCAGATCGATGGCGATGCGCGCACTCAGCAACGGCGGAACGTACAACCTCGGCGGCGGCCCGGTGAAGTAATGCTGGTTATCGGCCAGCGTCCAGGCGGGCTGGTCGGGAAGCGCCTCTTCCGCGCCGACGATGGTCGGCAGGAGCCGCTCGTAGTTGGCCTGGAGCGCCCTGTAGCCGTCGATCGTCGTGAAGGTTCCGCGGCTGAGACTGTAGGGCCTGACCAGGGCCGCTGAGACCACGGCCCCGATCGCCACCGCGGCCGCAGCCGCGGCCAGCCGGTCCCGGGTTCTCTCGCCGGCGGTCATGCGGGCCAGCGCCCTGGGCAGATTGCGGCGGCGGACGATCGCTCCCAGGGGCCGCACGAGCGCGCCGACTCCCAGCGCGGCCGCAAACACGAGCGCCGCGTCGGCCGGAATCGTGTATCGATAGGAGACGTATACGTTCCTGAGGGCGAGCAGTTCCAGCAATGCGAGCACCCCGGGTCCGCAGGCGATCAGCCCGACGAGGACCACGACGCGACGTCGGCGGACGATATCGACGACGGCCGCCGCCGCCAGCAATGCCAGCGGCCAGGCTTCCGCGTAGTGCCGTGCGAGGTCGCGCGCGACCTGGAGGGGCGTTTCGACGGACGAAGGATCGGCCCTCGAGGCGATGGCGGAGACGTCGAGCCAGAAGAAGCCGTTCGAAGTCAGCAGCCAGTCGTGGAGGATCATCACCGGCAAGGCGAGTACGCCGGCCAGCAGCAGGGTCGCTCGCATCGGCGGACGCGCTCCGCCGGGGATCCAGCGGCTTGGCAGGACGCGCCAGGCGGCCAGAACGACGGCTGCCAGGGCGAGGATGAGGAAGGTTTCAGCGCGCGCAAGCGTTGCCAGGAAGAGGGCGAGGCCGGCCAGTCCGTACCTGGGCTTCTTCCCAGTAAGCAACAGGCCCGCCACGGCCCAGAACAGGATCGCCCAGGGGTTCGCGTACGTGAGAGCTCCGTCGAGCAGGAGCAGCTGGCAACCGAGAAGCCCGAAGAACGCCATTCCCGCGGCGACCGGCCCGCTGGTCCGCCAGGCCAGTGCCGCGGCGGCGGTCAACATCAGCGGGAATTCGACAGTGGCGACGATACTCACCAGCCGCCAATCGTGGAGCAAGTTGAACGCGAGGCCGTAGACGAGCGTCATGAGTGGTTTGGGAGTGGTTCCGACGAAGGCCTCGAGAGTCTGACGGGCGCCCAGCCGGTCGAAGAAGAGGACGGATGCGGTCGAGTCGAAGCCGATGGCCGGCGTGCTCCACGGGCGGTAGAGAATCGCGATCGCGACAAGGCCTACGGCGAACAAGGCCACCAGGGTCGCGGTCTTCTCGGAGATTCGCCGACGGATGGGAGTCTTGGTGACCGACGCGGGTTCGTCTTCGATCGGCAACGGCTCGCTGTTCTGCATCGCCGGCAGCCTACCGTAATGGGGTTGCCGGCGGAGCGACTGGCGCCAAAGGCTGGCCAAGCGGCGACCTTTGAGTGAGTATTGATCGAGTCGAGTCGTGAGGTTTCCGCCGCTACCCGCGAAATGAGTCCGCGGAGAGCCGAGCCTGACAAGGGGGCACAAGATGGTCGCGAACCAGACGACAACCCGGATCACAGGGGTGAGCACGATCGGCATTCCCGTCCGGGACCAGAGCCGGGCGCTCGAGTTCTACACCGAGAAGCTCGGCCTCGAAATCCGGGTCGACACCGTTTTCGGTCGCGAGCGCTGGATCGAGGTAGCTCCGCCGGGCTCGACGACGACGCTGGCGCTGGTGCGGGGGCCCGACCAGGTTCGAATGGGGATCGACACTCAAGTGCGCCTGACTACGGACGACGCGGAGGCCGAACACGCGGACCTGCAAGCCCGCGGCGTCGACGTGGATGCCGCGATCGTGCGCTACCCGGTGACGATGTTCACCCTGCGCGACCCGGACGGCAACCGGGTGGTGCTAGTCGAGCAACCGAAGGGCCGCTGAGGCTGCTCGGGGATTCAGGCGGCTCGAACTGGACGACCCAGCGCCGGCCGCGGACGAGCGGCTTAGGCTGGTAGGGGAGGGAGGACTCGAACCTCCAACCGGGGCTGTATAAGAGCCATGCTCTAACCAATTGAGCTACTCCCCCGCCGATCTGGATCGTACACCACGGGGCCAGGCCGGCGGCAGCCCCTCCCTGGCATTGGGCGGCGACGACGAGCCGCTTGCCCCGCATCTAGTCAGACTTGCCCCTCACGAGAGTTGGCGTAGGTAGCAGGGCGAGTGCGGTGCCGTCCGGCCGACGAGCCGACGACCGGAGCGAGTTCTGAGCGTGGCCCTGGTCAGCCGGCAGCCTGTACTTATCCCATCACCGACCTGGGGACCGCGATCGGATGGCCAACTTTCGCTCCAGGAAAGTCTGACCGGAAAGCAGCCTGGTCGGCCGGCCCGGGCTCAGTCCACTCCCCCGCGGAGGACCTCGATCTTGGGGCGATGCGGCATCGTCTCGGGAGTGTTTTCGGCCACCAGCGCCACTCCGTCGCGGAAGCGGCGCAGCTCCCTTTCCGTGTTGAAGAAGCCTACGCTGATGCGGATGGCGTCGAGTGCCGGGATCGTTCGGGCGATGCAGAGCGTCCGCTGCTCGAGCTCACGCAGGGCCGCCGCAGCCTTCCAGCCGGCGATGCGGAAAGTGACGAGACCCGACAGGCCACCCGACGGCGTTACGACCTCCACGCCCGGCACTTCCGCCAGCATGGCCGCCGCTTCGCCCGCCAGCCGAGCGATCCGCTCGTAGATCCACGGCAGGCCGACGTACATCGAGAGCCAGGCGGCGCTTCGGGCGAATCCCAGGACCGATGGCTGGTGGAATCCCGCGACCTCGAACCGGCGCGCGTCCGGCCAGAGCTCACCGACGCCTGCCAGGTCCATGGACTCGAAGCTGGCCCATCCGGCGAAGACGAGCCGCGGCCGATCCATGACCGACTCGGCGCAGTAGACCGCGCCGATCCCCTCGGGCCCGAGCAGCCACTTTTGGGCGGGGACCGCGTAGAAGTCCGCGCCGAGCTCCTCGACCGAAAGGTGCAGCGCCCCAGCGCTCTGTGCCCCGTCAACCGCGACGAGCGCGCCGCGGCCGTGCGCCAGCTCCACGATCTCGCGGATCGGCAGGCGCGCGCCGGTGGCCCACATGACGTGCGACAAGGCCACGAGTCGCGTCCCCGGCACGATCGCCCGATCCAGCGCCACGAGCACCGCCGCCGGATCGCCGCCGGTGCCGATATCGACGATCGCGAGATCCACTCCCCGGCGATCGCGCAACATCCTCAGTGGCCCGAGCAGGCCAGGATGCTCCAGGGACGTGGTCACGACCCGATCGCCCTCGCGCCAGTCCACAGCCCAGGCCGCCACGTTCATGCCCTCGGTCGTGGCGTGGGTCAGCGCGATGCGGTTCGGGCCCGTCCCGAGGATCGCGGCCACGACTCCACGCGCTTCGGCACGGCGCTCGAGCGCGTCCTCCAAGTAGCTGCGGTCGGCTCGGCCCGTGCGCAGCTCCCACGCTTCGGCCTCGGCCATGGCATGAGCCGTCTCGCGGGGGAGCGGCCCGGAGGTCCCGGTATTGAGATAGATGCCCGCGGCCGTGGCAGGCAGCGCCTCACGCAGAGCCGGGATCTTCTCGTCGTCGGGGAGGAATGGACCCACCATCGCTATCTATCATAGGCGCCGGGCAGGACTGCCTCCCATCGGAGCGCCAGCGAGAGGTTGCGAGGGCATGGACGGGTACCCTCGGGCGGAATTGATCGCCACGCCGGAGTGGCTGGCCGAGAATCTGGGCCGGCCGGGCTTCCAGGTGCTCGACGTGCGCTGGCGACCCGACGGCTCGGGCAGGCGGACCTACGGCGCCGATCACATTCCGGGCGCCAGCTACCTCGATTGGCGGGCCGATCTCGTGGAGCCGGACGAGGACGACGACGTGCTCCAGATCGCTGGGCCGTCTCGACTGACCGCGGCAATGGCCCGCGCCGGCCTGGGGAATGGCATGATCGGAGTCCTGTATGACGACACCGCGGCTGCGTATGCGGCCTGGGCGTGGTGGACCCTGCGCGTCTACGGACTCGATTCCGCCCGCATCCTCAACGGCGGCGTCGACGCATGGCTGGCGGCTTCCCGATCGATGTCGGGCGGCCAGGAACTGCGCCCCCCGGCCATATTCACGCCCCATTTCGAGGCGCGCCTCCAGGTGACGGCGAGCGAGGTGCGAGACATCCTGGGCTCCCCGACCGCGCAAATCCTCGACGCGCGGACCGAGTCCGAGTACCTCGGGCACGCTGGGACGAGCCGGCGCCTGGGCCACATACCGGGCGCGATCAACGTGCCGGCGGCCGCCACCACGGTCCGGGGGACGGGCTGTTTCCGCGGCCCCGACCAGCTACGGGCGCTGCTTCGGGGCGCGCAGGTCGACGTGCGGCGGCGTCTCGTGTGCTACGACTCGTCCGGACCCGGCGCGGCAAAGCTGGCCTTCGTGCTGTGCCTGCTAGGCTACGAGGACGTCGCCGTCTACAGCGGCGGATGGGCCGAATGGGGAGACCGGCTCGACCTGCCGGTCGAACGCTGAAGCGGCGGCCGGGACGCCGCGGGGCGCGCGGCCGAGGCGTCGCCAGACACGCTGGGCCCGTCGGGCCCGCGCTCGGCTCACCAGGTGCCGGATCGATGCTCGGTTCTTTCGGCCCGGGGAGCTTCGGCCTGCCAGCCGGCCGCCGACGGCACCGCGATGAACGACCTGGCGTGGTTGACGAGCAGCAAGTCGACGTCGATCGGCGACTCGGCTACGCCGTAGGCCCAGTACTTCGCCGCAGTGACGGGCAGGAACTGGCCCTCGTAGGCTTGCATGGCGATGCGCAGCTCCGATTCGTAGGCCAGGTGGATGTCGCATTCGACCGTGAACGGCGGCAGTACCAACGTCGCCCGAACCGCTTGCTTGGGAACGCGCATCTCCGAGCTCGCTTCAACTGCCCTGCTGGTGTGGGCGAAGAGGACGTCCGCCAGCGGAATCTGCGCCACGGCCGCTTCTGTCACGACGCGACGTGACCCGACCTCCGCGAAAACCGCATCCAGCAGGATCAGGTGCTCGACATCGGGTTCATTGAAGATGTCCGCCACACGGCGGATCCGCGTCTGAATCGTGCCCTGGATGATCAAACGCGACGTCACGAAAGTCAGGGGAATGGACTGGGCAGGCGTGAAGGAGGCGAACATTGACGCAGGATACCTGTCCGTGGCAGCCGCGACATGCCCTCGGCTCAAGCTATCCCGGCCGGCCTCCGTGGCAGCCGCCGGGCGTCGGCGGTGACAAGGTATTCCGCGCCGTCCTGGAGCTCGCGATGAAGGCGCTCCACGGTCGCGAGCGTGTCGATCTGGGCAGGGCCTTTGTCGGTGCGGATGCGCACGATCCGTGGAAAGCGAAGCGCGAAGCCGGACTGATGCCGTGTCGAACGCATGATTACGTCGAAAGCCACTTCGACCACGACCGTCGGCTCGACCTGCCTGAAGCGCCCGAACCGGCGGATCGTATGGGCCTCGAACCAGCCGGTCATCTCGGCTATCTCCGCGTCCGTGAGGCCCGTGTAGGCCTTGCCGATCGTGACCAGCCGTTCGTTCCCTTCGTCGCGAACCGCGAACGTGTAGTCGGACAGGACGGCATGGCGCTTGCCGTGACCGACCTCGACCCCGACGACGACGCAGTCGATCGTCGCCAGCGCCCGCTTCATCTTGAGCCAGCCCAGGCCACGCCTCCCCGGTGAGTACCCACTCACCGGATCCTTGACCATCAAGCCCTCGTTGCGGCGCGCCCGCGCTTCGTCGAAGACGCGATCCAGCGCTTCGACCGAGTCGACGGTCACCAGATGCGAGAGCGCGAACCGTCCGCCATCGATCGCCAGAGGCAGCCCCAGCGCCTCGAGCCGGTTGCGGCGCTCCACGAGCGGCTTCACCAGCAGCGGCTCGACCGGGGCATGGCCACCCCGATCCGAGCGCGGACCTACCGCGAGCAGGTCGAAAGCGACGTAGATCACCGGCACGTCGGCGAGAAACTGAGCTCCAGGATCCTTTCTGCCGAGGCGGGCCTGAAGAGCCTGGAAAGGCAGAACCCGCCCGTCAGCGTAGGCCAGGATCTCGCCGTCGAGGATGCCGTCCCAGGGCAAGTCGCCGGCAGCTTCCACGATTTCGGGGAACTGGTCGCTGATGTCGTGCAGCTCGCGGCTGTAGAGGCGCACTTCGGAGCCGCGGCGATGGAGCTGGGCCCTGATGCCGTCGTATTTGTCCTCGACCCAGACCTGCGGGCCCAAGCGCGTCAGGATCTCAGCCGCGTCTTCGGCCGGCGAGGCGAGCATGAACCGGAGCGGATGCAGGAGCCGGAGCCGGGCCTCGTCGAGCCGCCCTTCTCTGGCCAGCACGGCCGTCTCGCCGACGTCGCCTGTGAGCATGCCAGCCCAGCTGACGTCGGACTGGGGCCGGCCGAAGGCCTGCGCGATCGCCGCCTCCAGCAGTCCTTCGCGCAACCCAATGCGCAATTCACCGGACAGGATCTTGACGACGTAACGGGCGGTCGACGGTTCGCAGCGTGCCAGGACCGCGGCGAAGACCGCGCCCTTGGCCGCCGGACCCGGGGCCGCCTCGATTGCCGCGAAGGCGTCGGCCAGCTCGCTGAGTGAGAGCGAGGTGCCGGGATCGGGCTGGACCGCCCGAAGCGATAGGAGGTCGGCAACGGCTGTCCCCAGGTCCGACGACCGGTCGTACGCATCGCCGAGGGCTTCTACCGGGGTGCCCGCCATCTGGCTCACCGCGGCGGCGATGGTCGCCCAACCCAGGCCGACCGCTCGCTGATCCGCCTCGGGGAAAGGACGGCCGGTCAGAAACGTTGCCGCCGGTCGGAGCTCCTCGACCGGGAGGCTCGCGAGATATCCGGCCAGGAGTGCCGTCTTTTCCGACGTCCGGGTGGTCCCGCCTACGCGCTCCGCTAGCTCGCTCCAGCCACGCATGGCGGCGATGGTATACCTTCGACCTGTGCAGTTCGCGAGACGGCGACCCCACGTTTTCCCTGCCGATCCGGAGGCCGAAATGGCAGCAGTCACTGAACGAAGTGCCTGGCATCCGGAGTCGCTGGCCGGCAGGCTCGTGGTGCTTCGGCGTCATCGCAGCGACAACCTCCGCTCCTTCCTGAGCTGGTACTCGGATCCGGAAGTGGCGCGGCTGACGCGCTACCAGCAAGCCCCGCTTTCAACGGAAGAGATCCAGCGCTTCTTCTACGCTCGGATCATGGGCTCGGACTTCCTGGCGATGGCGATCCACGTGCGCGAAACCGAGAGACTGATCGGAACGTGCGCCTTCAGCCAGCTCGACGGCGACAACGGCTCGACTCTGTTCCACATCACCATCGGCGAGCGCGACACCTGGGGGCACGGTTACGGCACCGAGGCCACGGAGTTGATGCTCGAGCACGCGTTCACCAGGTTGGCGCTGCACCGCGTGGCCTTGACGGTCTTCGAGTTCAACACCCGCGCCCTGCGCTCGTACCGGAAGTGCGGCTTCATCGAGGAAGGGCGAGCCCGCCAGGCCATCTTCCGCGACGGCCAGTACTGGGACGAGATCCACATGAGCATCCTGGCCGAAGAGTGGGAGGTCAGGAATCCCCGTTAGGCGGTTCGGGGCTGCTCGTCGAACGGGCGAGGAACTAGGGATCGGCGCTACTTGGCCGCCGCGGCCTCCAGCTCCTGGGTCGCACTTTTGACGATGCCGCCCAGAGTGGCCGCGCCCAACCTGTCCAGCAGGGCTCCCTCAGCCGAGAAGAAGATCTTGTGGACGGCGCACTCCCCGTCTATGCCGCAGGCCGTGCCGCGTATCACGCATACCTGGCGATGGGGATCGCCTTCGACAGCCTCGATCACCCGAAGCAGAGTCACGCTCTCGGACGACTCTACGAGACGGTAGCCGCCCGATCGACCCGGATGCGGTTCCACGAGCCCGGCGCGAGAGAGATCGCCCATGATCTGCGGCAGGAAGCGCGGCGGGATGTGCATCTCTTTAGCGATCTGGCGGCTGCTCATCAGCCCCTCGCCGTGGTGGGCCAGCAGGAGCATGGCTCGGATCGCGTAGTCGCTGCGTTTGGTCAGATCTAGTCGCATTGTTACGCGAGTATTGCGCGCTCTGGGCGCCTCGTGACCCTGCCGTTGGTCCCGCCATCGCATGACTGCTGTAGCAAAATGCACGGCGCTCGGTGTTATTTAGGGATACGGCGGTCGCTCGGAGGCCAGTTTCGAGCGAATCGAGCCCCTTTCCACCGACCCCGCTTTGACGCCCCTGGCACGACCTCGAGCGTCAGCCGATCAGATAGCTGACCGTGACCTGGATCTGAGTATCGGTTGTGCCGGTCTGGATCGGGGTCGAAGACAGCGTGGAGGTCTTGTCGAGCGCCCCGGACCCGTACACGATCGGCGACGAAGTGGTCACCTCGGCGATCGAAGCGACGCCCTTCACCTGCACGCCCGACGCGGAGGCCAGCGCATCGGCCTTGGTCCGAGCGTCCGTCATCGCTAGCTGGCGTGCCTGGGCCTTGACAGTCTTGGGGTCGTTGAGTCTGAAGCTGACGCCCTGAACCGTGGTCGCACCGGCGGCGATCGAATCGTCGATGACCGCGCCCAGCTTGGTCAGGTCGTGAACCGTCACCTTGACGGTGTTACTGAACGATTGACCCACGAGCCTAGGGACCGAGCCGCCCGACCCGTAGTCGTAGACCGGGTTGAGGCTGACGTCGACCGTGACGATGTCCTTGTCGGCGACGCCATCCTTCTTGACGGCGGCGATGGTGGCGTTCATCGCGGTCGAGGCCGCGGATTGTGCCTCTTTGACCGTCGGCTTCTGGATGCTCACCCCGATCACGACGTCGGCGACGTCGGGTGCAACACTGACTTCTCCGATCCCGGTGACGGTGACCGTGTGCTCGGGGGTGGCCGACGGATCGGCTCCGGTGGCACGGTAGGAGGCGATCATCGGGCCGACCAACAAGCCGACGACGAGGCTCGCGGCGGCGGTCACGGCGACCACACGCCCGATCGTCAGCGGGCCGGTGCCCGATCTGCGGGCCGTGGCGCCCGTGGCAGGCGCCGGCTCCCGTTTGCCATTGCTCTTGTCCTCGTCCATCGTCGTCTCCCGTGGTACCTGGTTCGCACTCGGCAGCTGCCGTCACATCGCCAGGACGCTCGCAGTGGGGCGGCGGTTCCCCGGCCACGCGACTGCCGGGGCGGCTACGATGGGGGCGTGAGCGATGTCGAGCGGAATCCATGGCAGCGGACCTCGCGCAAGCTTGCCTACGAGAACCGGTGGATCGAGCTCTACCACGATAAAGTCGTCCAGCCCGACGGCGAGCCAGGCATCTACGGCGTCGTCCACTTCCTGCACCGAGCAATTGGCGTCGTGCCAGTGGACACGGATACGGATCGCGTACTGCTCGTAGGCCAGTACCGCTACACGTTGGACCGCTACTCCTGGGAGGTTCCGGAGGGCGGAGGCGGCCTCGACGAGGATCCGGAGGCGGCGGCGCGGCGCGAGCTGGCCGAGGAAACGGGTTACACAGGTGGCGAGTGGCGTGAACTCTGCCGGGCCGATCTATCCAACTCGGTCAGCGACGAGGACGCGGTCATGTTCGTCGCGACGGGCCTCGTGGCAGGCCCGGCCGCGCCCGAGGGAACCGAGGAACTGGCGATGCGCTGGGTCCCCTTCGACGAGGCAATGGCGATGATCGCCGCCGGCGAGATCCGTGACGCGATGTCGATCCTGGCTCTCCAGGGGCTCGCCCTGGAGCGAGCGGCCGGGCGCTGATCGCGCGGGCTCACGACTAGAGCCGGCCAGGGCGCGCACGACCCTCCCGTGAGCAGCGGGAAATGCAACGAGGCCGCGGCAGAAATGCCCCGCGGCCTCGTGTGCTGAATCGAGACCGCTACTTGATCGTGATCTATCCAGTCTTGATGGGCAATCCGCCACCGTTGAAGTAGACGGTATTGCCTTTCGAATCCACGATGGCGATCGTGATCACGTCGGCCTTGCCGTCGATCAGATCCAGGCTGAACTTGTAGCCGCCGGCGCCGTTGAGAGTGCCGGTGCCGATAGTGCGGCGGTGCCACCTCCCGCTACGGACCAGTCGGCGCTGGTGGCAGTGAAAGTCACGCCGGTGGCCGAGAAACTGAAGGCGACCGTCGGCTTGGTCGCGCCTTTTGCGTAGCTCGCACTAAGAGAGAAGGTTCCGGTCGAAGCTCCGGCGCACTTCGCCGATAGCGTGCAGGACCCGGCCGGAGACGAGAATGTGCCGGATCCAGTGAGGGTCCGGGCGGGGTCATACACCGCGATTCCGGAGTTGTAGTAGACGGTGGTTCCGTCGCTGAGTGCCAGATTGACCGAGTAGGTGCCGACTTGGCGTAGAGATGACTGGTGGTGAAGGACCGTACGCCTGCGCCCACCGAGACCGTCGTCGTGGTGCCGTCGCCCCAAGTCCAGACCGCTGTATAGGTTTCAGCGATACCCGGGTCGGTGAAGGAGGCAGACATGGAGGCGGCCGAACCGAGCTTGACGGTCGCTTGGATCGCGACTTTGGTGAAGCTCGGGGCGACGTTGGCCACCGAAATGGTTTTCGACGACGATCCGACTCGCCCCGATGAACCCGTGATCGTCACGACGACCGGGAACGCGCCCGGGCGTCCGTACTTGTGGCTGGGGCCTTTGCAGGTCGTGCCACTGATCACCCCGGCCTGGGGTCCCAGGTTGTCGCCGTAATCGACTGTGCACTTGTAGGTCTCCTTGAGACCTGTGGGCGTGAACGTTGCCGATGCCGTCACGGTCGATCCCTCGACTATCGAGCTCGGCACGGACACGGCTCCGACGGCGATCGGAGGATGTCGAGCGACCCTCGCAAACCCAGCCAACCCAGCCGTTGTATGATCCCCGTGCATGCAGTCTGCATAGGAATTATGCGCTGAGCGCCGTCGCTTCCTGCGGGTGGCGGCCCAAGTCCGGAGGCGCCCCTTGGTCGAGTCCAGAGCCGACGAACGCGACCCCGGGGCGTCTTCTGCCGGGCCGCTCCTCGCGCCGTTGCCCGCCCATTCCCCCGCGCGGCCGCTCGCGCGCCCCGACGAAACCACGTTCGTCAACCTGCGCGACCCGGCCCGCGCCCTCGGCCCGGATGGCAAGCTCGCCGTCAGCCGCCGCGCGCCGATCTGGGCGGACGTGCCCGACGAGCGCTGGAACGACTGGCGCTGGCAGCTGTCCAACCGCGTCAATACGGCCGAGGAGATCGGCCGCGTCCTCAACCTGACCGACGACGAGCGCGCCGGCCTCTCATCTCCGGACAAGTTCCGGGTCGACATCACTCCCTACTTCCTGAGCCTGATCGACCCCGACGATCCCACAGACCCGATCCGCCGCCAGGTAATCCCCACCGACTGCGAGCACGAAGCCTTCACGGCCATGATGGAGGACTCGCTCGCCGAGGACCGCCACTCCCCGGTTCCGGGCCTCGTCCACCGCTACCCGGACCGCGTCCTGATGCTCGTTACAACCCAGTGCGCGAGCTACTGCCGCTACTGCACCCGGTCCCGGATCGTGGGCGACGCCACGCAGAACTTCAACCGCCACGACGTCGAGGCCCAGCTCGACTACCTGCGCCGCAACCCGCAGGTCCGCGACGTGCTCCTGTCCGGCGGCGATGCGCTGACCCTCAACCCCAAGCTCCTCGAATCGATCATTCGCAGCCTGCGCGAGATCCCCCACATCGAGATCATCCGCATCGGCTCGCGCGTGCCGGTCTTCCTGCCGCAGCGCATCGACGACGAGCTGTGCGAGATGCTGGCCAAGTACCACCCGCTGTGGGTCAACCTGCACTTCAACCACCCCAACGAGCTCACGCCCGAAGTCGCGCGCGCCTGCGACCGCCTCACCCGCGCCGGTATTCCGCTGGGCAACCAGTCGGTCCTGCTCGCCGGGGTGAACGATTGCGTCCACATCATGCGGGCGCTGGTCCACAAGCTCGTCGAGTACCGGATCCGGCCCTACTACATCTACCAGTGCGACCTCGTCGAAGGCTCGGGCCACTTCCGCACGCCGGTCGGCAAGGGCATCGAAATCATGGAAGGGCTGCGCGGCCACACCTCCGGCTACGCCGTCCCGACGTACGTGGTCGACGCCCCCGGCGGCGGCGGCAAGATCCCGGTGATGCCCAACTATCTGATCAGCTACTCCGACCACAAGGTCGTACTGCGCAACTACGAGGGCTACATCACGACCTACGAGGAACCCGAGCACTACCAGTCGCACGACAAGGCGAACTGCAAGTACTGCCAGCATCCGCGCACCGAGGCGGGCCAGGCAGGAGTGGGCGGCCTGCTCGAGGGCGATCGCCTCTGGATCGAGCCGGCCGACTTCGAACAGACCCACCGCCGGGGCAACCATTCCGCGCACCGGTTGCAGGATCCCTCCAAGTGGGTGCCCTACGGGGTCGGACCGATCGAAGGAACGGCCGGCCGGCCTCGGCCCAGGCTGGAGTCCGGCTCGAACGGCCAGGCGCCGGCGACCGGCCCACAAACGCCGCCGGAACCTGAGTTCGAGTACGCCCCCGGCGAGGAGCCGCGCCCCCAGGAAGGCAATCCCACCGGCTGGTCCCACGGCGAGCTGCTCTAGCGCCAGGGTGGCCTCACGGACTGCGCAGCAGCGCGGATTCGGCGACCCCGGCAGGGTTAGGGAATGAAGTAGCCGGTGACGTCGAGCAGGACGTCGGCGGTGGCGCCGCGCGAGCCGACGAATGTGACGCCCAGCATGCCGCCCGGACCAAGCGCGATCGTCACCCCGTTGGCCCGTGTGTCGCGGGCCGGGAAGTTAATCGTCGAGGTGGTGGGCGAGTTGATGGGTGTGGTGGTGAGTGAGACGAACCCTAGCGAGGTCGCGTTGACCATGGTCAGGTTGCCGGTTATCGCGACCGCGCCGGCCGACCGGCTCAGCTCAGCGGCCCTGGGGTCCCCCGCCCCAGGGCCGCCTCTTGTTCGTCGCTCGGGGTGAGCCATGTGGAACGTGCGCGTGCAGCCGGCCGTAGTCCGTGGATATGATCAGCGGCGAACGAATCCGGTCGGCTTCCAGCCGCCCGATCGCCGTTGGGAGCCGGCGGAGCCCAAAACGCCCGCTCTCCCGCCGCCTCTTGCCCATGGGGCGCCCAGCTTCCCCCTCGGCCGGGCGCCCCACTACCTCCGCCGTCACGGAGCACGCATGACATCGCCCGTCGCATCGCACATCTGGCTCAATGGCCGGCTGCTGCCGGCCGACGCTCCCCACATTTCCGTCTACGACCGTGGCTTCCAGCTCGGCGACGGCGTGTTCGAGGCTCTCCGAGCCCGGCGCGGAGTGGCCATCGAGCTGGCCGGACACCTGGCCCGCCTCCACGCCAGCCTGAAGGCTCTCGACTTCGTGCTGTCCTTCGAAGACGAGGTGCTCGCGGCCGGGATCTCCGAATTGCTGGCCACCGAAGGCTGGGACGGCATCGAGCCGGCCGGCGACGCCGTCGTCCGGATCACCGTGAGTCGCGGCTTCGACCCTACGCGCGGGGTGCCGCCGACCGCGGGCGGAACCGCGACTGTGGCCGTCCAGGTCTGGCCCTTCTCGCCTCCGTCCGACCGCGTCCTCCGGGAAGGCGAGCGGTTCATCACGAGCTGCGTGCGCCGCGACGCCGAGTCGCCGATCTCCGGCATCAAGACAATCTCCCGCGCCGAGCTCGTCTACGCCCGGATCGAGGCTCAGAGGGCCGGCGCCGACGACGCCATGTTCCTGACGACTGACGGCCGGGTGACCGAAGCCACGACGTCCAACGTGCTGGTAATCAAGGGCGACACCTGCGCGACGCCGCGGCTTGGCGCCGGGCTGCTCGCCGGAACGACCCGAGCCTGGCTGGTGGATCACGGCGACGCCGTCGGGCTGCGCATGGTCCAGCGCGACCTCCAGCTCGACGAGGTCTACGCGGCCGACGAAGTGGCCGTTTGCGCCAGCATCGGTGGCGTCCTCCCGGTAACGTCGCTCAACGGCCGAGCCATCGGCAACGGCCTGCCGGGACCTCGAACGATCGCGATGCGCGAGGCGCGCGAGAGCTGGATCGATCGAGTCTCGCTCGAGGGTGCCCCAGGCTCGACTGGCCGGTCTGGCACCGGGTTGAACCTCGTGGCGCCCTGGAACGGTCCCGGCTAGACTTTCGGACGTGACCGAGAGCAGCCACACCGACGATTCGAAGGAAGTCGCCCCGGGGACCGACGCCGAGGTGAAGCCGGCTGCACGCAGGCGTTCGCGGAAGGGCTCGGTTGCCGCAGCTTCGGTCCCCGACCTGCCGGTAGCGCCCGCGCTTGCCGCGGTTCCCGAGGCGCCGGAGGTCTCCGCGGCCGCCGACATCGCCGCCGTATCCGACGCGCCCGAGCCCGCGCACAACCATCCCAACCTCGGCAAGGCGCCGCCCGACATGCTCGCCGGGTTCCCGCTGGCGGCCGAGGAGATGCATCGGGACAAGGTTCTGATCGCCGCCCGAGCGCTGGAAGTGGCGATGGACTGGGACCCCACGATCGCCAAGCGCTACGACGAACGGGCCCGAAGAAGTCTGCTCCGCGACGCCGAGCTGCTCACCGAGCGGCTCGCGATGTGCATTTCGAGCGACGACCCTCGCTGGCTCGCCGAATACGCCGAATGGATCGCCCCGATCTACCGGCGCCGCGGCGTGCCGCTGGCGGACCTGGCGGCGCTCGCCGAGGGAATCCGGGTCGCGACTACCCGCCTCGGGCCCGGCGAAGCCGATGCGCGCGATCGAGCTCTCGACGCCGCTATCACCGTGTTCCGCAAGAACGGCAGGCTGGCTGGCGACCGCCACAAGCGCAACGCCCTGTTGCGCTGGCTCTACCGCGGCGTCTGAGGGAACGAGGCCGCGATGACCATCAAGTGGGTGAAGGTCGATCCGCTCGTCATGCGCGGCGAGCCCTTCTGCTACGGCACGCGCCTCACGGTCCGCCAGCTGCTCGAGCTGCGCCGCAACGGCTACGACCTTCCGGGCCTCCTGCGCGAGCATCCCGAGTTGCGCCGGGTCGGCATCGCCCACGCATATCGCTACGCCGCCGAGCATCGGGAGCGCTACCGCGAGTTCTTCGAGCGCGACGGCTCGCTGGTCGGCCCTGGCCTGACTGCCGACGAAGCCGCCGACCTGCCCGAAGACCTGCGCGTCCCGGGAGTCGTCGCGCCGAAAGTTCGAGCGGCGGCGCGTAGGGCCACGCATTCCGACTGAGAGCCGGGTCCGGCGCTCAATGGTCCTGCGAAAGGTGCCCCGGCTCGACTATTCCGACGAAACTGGTAGGATATGCGGGCCATGAGCGAAACCACGTCGGCCGCACAGGCCACCAACGCTGCCCCCTCCAGCGACGCCGCCACTGCAGTCTCCACGGCGGAGGCGGCCGCCTTCGACCCCCAGCGTCGGGCTACCGAGCTGGCCATCCTCGACGCGCTTCGGGCAGTCGTCGACCCGGAGCTCGGGATGGACGTCGTCGAGCTCGCACTCATCAGACAGATCATCATTGGAACCGAGTCGTCCGAGATCAAGATGGTCCTGACGACCCCGTTCTGTCCGTACGCCGGCTCGATGGTCCAGCAGATCAAGATGCAGGCGGAATCGGTCATGGAGCACCCGGTCAAGGTGACGCTCCTGGCCGAACGCTGGGATCCGCGCGAGGCGGGTTTGACGTGGTGATGCGCTAGTCACCGCCGAGGGAGGCAGCACTCGAACGTGACCGAGAAGCGCGCTAGAAGGTCGGCCGTGGCGACACGCCGCGGCGACGACGGCACGACCGGGCTCCTCTTCGGCAACGACCGCGTTCCCAAGGACGATCCTCGCACCGAGGCCTACGGCGCCGTCGACGAGGCCGTGGCGGCACTCGGCCTGGTGCGGGCAGAGCTGACCCAAATGGAGCGCCGCGGCGAATTGCCGCGCGTGCTGGCCGGCCTCGCGGAAGTCGTTCTCCGCATCCAGCGCGAGCTGTTCGTGGCCGCGGCAGAGCTCGCAACCGCACCCGGCGCCACCGATCGCCAGCGGCCCGGCGAGACTCGCGTGTCGGCGGATATGGTCGCGGGCCTGGACACGATCCTCGCGGAAACCGAAGCCCACGTGCAGATGCCCCACGAGTTCGTGGTGCCGGGCGAGACGCGCCTGTCGGCGGAGCTCGAGATGGCTCGGACGATCGTGCGCCGCGCCGAACGGCGAGCGGTCGGCCTCCGGCGGCCGGCGCCGCTTCCCGGCGAGAGCCCACTTTTCGGGCAGCAGCCACTCCCCGGCGACGGGGTATCCGCCGGCGACGGGCCAGTTCCCGCCGACGAGTCGCTCCCCAGAGGCCAGCTCGTGCCGTACTTGAATCGCCTCGCGGACCTGCTCTGGGTGCTCGCCCGAGCCGCGGAGCAGGGTGAGGCTCGAACGGCGACGCCATCGCGACCCGGCGGCCGACGGCGGCCCGGATCGGCGGGCGGCGACATCCCCGCCTAGCCCGTTCGCGCAATTGGGCCCACCGGAGACGCAGGAGCGGCGTACGATCGAATGTGATCGGACAGGCGGATCGCGCTCCGGACGCGTGAGCCGCGGCCTTGCGCCGCGCCCGAATAACCTTGGAGGACAAGCGTGTACAACGACTATTCGCCGGAGCGGCTCGGAGTAAGGCCCATCGCCCGGCTTTCGACTGCCTTTCTCTCGCAGGCCTTCCTGTGGATGTTCGTGGGCCTGGGCTTGAGCGCGTTCATCGCCTACCTGACCCAGAGCAACGCGGGCATCGCCAGCTCGGCCATCAATCTGTGGCTGCCTCTGATAGTCGTGGAGATGGTGATCGGCGTCGGCTTGCAGGTGGCCATTCGCCGAATCAACGCAACCATGGCACTGGCCCTCTTCCTCGGCTACGCCGCCATCAATGGATTGACCCTGGGCGTCATCGTTCTCGCCTACGCCTCCACGGCGACGGTCGTCGAAGCGTTCGTCAGCGCAGCTGCGATGTTCGGCGGCGCTGCGCTCTACGGCGCCGTGACGCGGCGCTCGCTGGCGAACATGTTCGGCTACCTGGCCATGGCGACATGGGGCCTCGTCGTCGCCATCGTGCTGAACCTGATCCTGGGCAATAGCACGCTCGACATCATCATCTCGATCGCAGGTGTGGTGATCTTCACCGCCCTGACCGCCTCCACGGTCCAGAAGATCTCGCGCGGTGACTTCGCCGCGCTGACCGGCTCGATGGAGAAGGCGTCCGTGCTCGGCGCGTTGCTCCTCTACATCGAGTTCGTCAGCATCTTCCTGTTCCTGCTGAGCCTCTTCGGCGGCGGCCGTCGCCGCTGATCTGCGGCCACTCACCGAAACGCGCCCGGCCCCGGCTCCTCGAGTCGGGGCCTTCGATTCGATGCGGGCACTTCGGGCGGTCGACGGTCGACGGTCGGCAGTCGCCCGGATGCGGCCGAGCGCCACTCGCCGGACCTCCGGCGGGTGCATGATTTGGGCGTGCCCACCGTCACACGCCATGCTCGATTCGCCACGGCCACCGCTGCACTTGCCGGCGCCCTGCTGGTCGCGGCTTGCGGCCTCGCCACGCCGAACCCGACGCCGACGGCCTCGCCATCCGTCCCCGCCACCCCGACCGCGACCGCCACCCCGAGCCCGATCCCGACGCCCACCATCGTCCCCGTCCCGACCCCTCGCCTCGATCAGGCGGCGATTGCCACGATCGCCCATCTCGACGACACCACGGAATCGGCTCTCACGGCGGCCCTGGACTCGATCCGCACCCAGGCAAAGATCCCCGGCATCCAGGCCGCCATCGTCTTTCCGGACGGATCGACGTGGACCGGCCAGTCGGGAGCGGGCGTCATCTCGACGGCTGCTCCGGTCACGGCTGAGACGCTCTTCTCCGTGGCCAGCATCACGAAGACATTCGTGGCGGCTCTCGTCCTGCGGCTCGCCGAGCGCGGGACGATCGGACTCGACGATCGCCTGTCTCTGTACGTCCCGACCTTCCCCAACGCGGCCGCCATCACCCTTCGTGAGCTGCTGAGCCATACCAGCGGAATCCACGACCTGTTCACTTCGCCGGGCATGTCGGACGACATCCTGGCCGATACGACTCGAATCTGGACGCCGCAAGAAGTGCTGGCCCGGATCGGCAAGCCGTATTTCGCCCCCGGCAAGGGCTACTACTACTCGAACACCAACTACGTCCTGCTCGGCCTCGTAGTCGGGAAGGCGACCGGGGAGTCGCTCGCGATGCTGATACGCGGGGAATTCCTGACGCCGCTCGGGCTGAGCCACACCTTCCTGCAGACCGAAGAGACGACCGTCGGCGTCGTCGCCCACGGCTACAACGGCTCGGCGGCCAAACCCGTCGATCTATCGGTCGGGCAGACGATGGTGCCCTTCACATCGGAAGTCACCGCCTGCAGCTCGGCCTGCGCGATCGTGTCGAACGCCGAAGACCTCGCGCGATGGGCCTCGGCGCTCTACGGGGGCGGCATTCTGGAAACGGCAGACATGGCCTCCATGCTCGACACGACGGCCGCGCTTCCGTATCCCTCGCTCGTTCCGCGCGGGCTCGGGGCGGAGGTGATCAGCATCGGCGGGCGCGTCGCGTGGGGGCATCGCGGCCATCTCGACGGTTTCGACGGCTCGATGATGTACCTGCCCGAGTCCGGCCTGACGATCGTGGTCCTGGCGAACGCCGAGTGGGCCAATGCTCTGGCTGCGAGCGGCACGCTCGCGAATGTGATCCTCGGCGTGCCGCCTTTGCCCAGCCCGAGCCTCAGCCCCGGCCCGTCGAGCGCGACCTCCGGCCCGAGCTAGTCCGGGAAAAGCAAAAGAGCCCGGCGAAATCGCCGAGCTCTTTTGCAGTTGCGTCCTGGCCTTACGGCCGCTGGCTACCCGCGACGAGAGGTGAAGCAGTCGCTGCAGTAGACCGGCTTGGCGCCGCTGGGGCGGAACGGGACCTGGGCCTCGCGGCCGCAGCTCGAGCACGTGGCCGAGTACATCTCGCGAGGACCGGACGAGTATCCGCCGCTGCGAGCGCCGCCACCGGTGTGGGATCCGCCGCCGAAGTCGCCGCGAGAAGCCTTTCGCGCTGCCCTGCAGGAGGGGCATCGTCGCGGCTCGCTGAACTGGCGATCCGCGTAGAACTGCTGCTCGCTGCTACTGAAAACGAACTCCTGGTTGCAATCCTGGCAAACCAGAGTCTTATCCGCTGCGTACAAAGAACGCTCCTTACTCATGCGGCCTCAGCGACACGTCTGTCTCGCCGAGAACCGTTGAGAGGAGCGATCGTGGTGGCCGCAGTATTCGCG
>Ga0209638_1000013_pt1 | contig 131915 bp, 118 predicted proteins | sample BarGraNGADG00211_FD_184490 | JGI IMG/M metagenome (GOLD analysis project Ga0209638, IMG submission 184490) | Arctic peat soil microbial communities from Barrow, Alaska - Barrow Graham LP Ref core NGADG0002-211 (SPAdes) (version 2) | ecosystem: Environmental > Terrestrial > Soil > Wetlands >... | reverse complement strand
AGCCGCGGTCGCCGTAAGTGTCTGAAGGGGGTCGACTTAATGGTGCCGGAGGAGGGAGTCGAACCCTCACGAGGCGTGAGCCTCTCGGGATTTTGAGTCCCGCGCGTCTGCCAGTTTCGCCACTCCGGCACTCGGAGAGGAATGACAGTATACCGCGGCCGCGCGCATCGCCGAAACCCTTCAGTCAGAACCGTCCGTTCCCGACCCTTCATCGTCAGCCCCGACTTACGACGTTCGATGCAGAACGAGGATCGCAGAACCCTACTAATGGGCCAGGCAGGAGAGAGAGCCCCAAGGACTTGCGAGCCGCGGAGCCGAGGCTCAACTTGTCGCTAAGTCGATACACACCAACAAGAAGCGGCCGACTCGAGCGTCCTGGGGGCTTCGGGTGTGCGGTTTCGGAAAGCGAATGTAAGGCGAAAATCTTGGAATTGTGGCCAGTTCTCTTGCGATTTCTCGTGCCGTCCTGTATACTGATTGCCAGTCGAGATTCATCGCCTCCTGACGAAATCCTTCCTAGAATGGGGGACACGTGACATTCCAGATCGGTGACAAGGTCATTTACCCGAATCACGGTCTCGGCGTCATCGAGCGTATTGAAGAAAAAACTATTCTCGGCACTACCTGCGGGTTCTATTCCCTCCGTATCACCTCGAACGAGACAACGGTGCTCGTGCCTGTTGGTAACGTTGAGTGCGTGGGCCTGCGCCGCGCCATTGGGGATACCGAAGTCGATCGCCTGTTTCGCCTCCTCGGCGACGGCAAGATCGACACCCAGCAGAACTGGAAGGGGCGGTTCAAGGATAACTCGGAAAAAATGCGCAGCGGCTTGGTCCACGACGTGGCCGACGTGCTGAAGAGCCTCACGCTCCTCAGCAAGTCGAAGAACCTGTCGTTCCGCGAGAAGCGCATGCTCGACCGCGCCAGGTTCCTGGTGGTCTCCGAGATCTCTGAAGTGCTCCATGAAGGCCAGCCGGTCATCGAGGCGCGCGTCGATCGCGCGCTCGACCGTTCGCTGACCGCGCGTATGCGCGTGGCCGCACGCGCCGTGGCCGCCAAGACGGTGTTGCGGGTTCCGGCTCCCGTCGTCGCGCGGCGCGCCATCCGGGCGTCGTAGACGAGAGATCGCCATCCCGGTCGGGGCAGAAGATGTTCTGCCCCGGCAGCTGAAAGGCCTGGATCCCCAGTCGGTCCGGGCCTTTCGTGTATCATGCGACTGATGACATTCAGGGCCGATTACCGTCCCACCGTGGTCGGTTCGGTAGCCGTCGTCCCAGTGCCGCTTCGCGGCATCCCGCTGATGGTCGCCGCCAGCCGGTCGCTTGCGACGTATGTCGCCATCTCGGCCTACACGCTGCTGGTGGGACCGCCAGGGCTGTTGATCGCGTGGCTCTTCAATCGTCCCGGTCTCCTCTACGCGCTCTTACACGGCGGCGTCGGACTGGGCCTCGCCCTCTCTGGCATTACGCACCGAATCGTCGGCCAGGAGCGGCTGCCGCGGGGACGTACCGCCGTCTATTGCGCCAACCACACCAGCAACATCGATGCCCCGTTGCTGTTTCACATCCTGCACCCGCGCCTCCACGTGCTCTACAAGGTGGAGTTCGGCAAGATACCGATCCTCGGCCAGGCGGCCCAGATGGCCGGGTTCATCCCGGTGGAACGGCAGAACCCGGAACAGTCCCAGCAGGCGGTCGATCAGGCGGCGGCCTCAGTCGAGCGAGGCCACTCCTTCCTGGTGTTCCCGGAAGGCACGCGAAGCCGCACCGGCGAGCTGTTGCCGTTCAAGAAGGGCGGCTTCATCATGGCGATCAAGGCACAGGTGCCGCTCGTGCCTGTGGCGATTCTCGGGGGGAAGGCCGCTATGTACAAGGGGAGCCGCCTGATTCGGCCGGTGACGGTCGACGTCCGCATTGGCGAACCGATCGACACCACCGGGATGACGCTGGACGACCGCGACCGGCTGATTGCCATGGCGCGTGGGCAGATCGAGCGCATGATGCGCTGTCAGAGGGCTGACGCGGGGGATTGAGCGCGACACGTAGTTATCGGTTGCCAGTTGTCAGTTGCCAGTGAGACCGCGTGACGGACTGACCACTGTCCACTGAAAACTGGTCACTGCCTGCCGAGAGCGCCTGGCGCCGATTGTGCAAAGCTGAAGAAGATCTCGAAGCCCTCGTGGCCCGCCAAGGACACTTATGCCGTCATCGACCGTCGCCTCGTCCGCTGCCGGTATCACTGGCAGACTCCTGGTTGCGACGCTGGTCGCCGCATTCGGGTCGCTCGTGCTGGCCCAGGGGCAGCAGCCGCCGACGCCACCCGCGACTCAGAAGCCTCCCGCCACCCAGGGGCAGGCGCCCCAGGACCAGCGCCCGGTTTTCCGCGCCGAAGCGAACTTCGTCCGCGTGGACGTCTATCCGACCGCCGGCGGGAAACCGATCGTCGACCTTCGGCAGGAGGAGTTCGAGGTGTTGGAGGACAACGTCCCGCAGCAGATCCAGACGTTCGAGCACGTCGTGGTCCAGGCGCCGACTCAGCAGGACAGAGCCCGCGCGCCAGAGCCGAATACCGTGACGCAGTCGCGCGAGATGGCCGCCGATTCGAAGGCGCGCCTCTTCGTCCTCTACCTCGACACGTATCACATCTCGCAATCGGGCGCGATGTCGGTGCGCGACGCGCTGATCCGGTTCCTGCAGCGGGCGCTCGGCCCGGACGATCTGATTGCCGTCACGACGCCGGAATTGCCGGCATCCACGGTCACGTTCGCCCGGCGCACGGCCAGCGTAGAGGAACTGGTGGACAAGTTCTACCGCTGGAGTCGGCGCGATTCGATCACACAGTTCGAACCGATCGAAGAGCAGTACATGCAGTGCTATCCGCAGGGGCTCGGCGAGACGGGCCGGATGTCGGCCATCGCGCGCGAGATGATCCAGCGGCGCCGCGAGCGGATCACGCTCGACTCACTCCAGGAACTGGTCGTCCACCTGGGAGGCATCCGCGAGGAACGGAAGGCGGTGCTGGCGGTCAGCGAGGGCTGGCTCCTGTATCAGCCGAATACCCAGCTCACGCGGACCACTGCCGGGCAGGCGAATGCCGGCTCCCAATACCAGGCCCGCTGCGATGCCGACCGCTTCCGGTTGTCGCAGGAAGACCACGCCCGCGATTTCCGCACCATGCTCGATGACGCGAATCGGGCCAACGTCAGTTTCTACCCGCTCGACCCGCGCGGCCTCGTGGTGTTCGACACGTCGCTGGCCGACGAGATGATCGACCTGACGACCGACGCCAGCCGGCTGAGCTCCCGGCTCGACTCGCTCCAGACTCTCGCCAGCGCGACCGACGGCATCGCCATCGTCAACAGCAACGACATCGACCGCGGGCTGCGGCGGGTCATCGACGACCTGACGTCGTACTACCTGCTCGGCTACTACTCGACCAACACGAAGTTCGACGGGCGGTTCCGATCGATCAAGGTGCGCGTGAAGCGTCCCGGGGTCGATGTCCGTGCGCGGCGCGGATACCGTGCGGCGACGAAGGAAGAAGTGGCGTCGCGCGCCAGCGCCACGACGACGCCGGGGAGCCCGGCCTCGCCGGTGGCCGGGGCCGTGTCGGGGCTCGGGAAGATCCGCGCGGATGCGACGGTTCATGCGCAGGTGGGCTACACGTGGGTGGCGGGCGCGGACGGCGCCATGCGACCGACTCTGTGGCTCGTGGGCGAATGGGACCCGGCGATTGCGACGCGGGACGAGCAGTGGAAGGCAGGCGCCGAGGTGAACGTCACGGTGACGGCGCCCGACAAGGCCAACCTCGAGACCGCGCGCCAGACCCTGACGCGCGAGGCGCGGAGTTTTGTGATGCGCGTGGGGGTGCCGGCCGGTCAGACGGCGGGGGACTACACGCTGCGCGTGAGCAGCAAGCCGACCGGGACGACGCTGGGGAGCACGGAAACGCTGCACGTGACGGTGCCGAAGTGGCCGACGGCAGGCGCGGTGGCGATCGGCCAGCCGGTCATCTTCCGGCGCGGCCCGTTCACCGGGCCGGCCTGGATGCCGGCCGGCGACCTGCGATTCCGGCGGCAGGAACGGGTGAAGGTGGAGGTGGTCGTCGCGGGACCGATGACGTCGAGCGCGGTGCGGTTGCTCGATCGCGCGGGTAACCCGCTGAGCCTGCCGGTCACCGCGAGCGAGCGCGACGAGGACGGCGCGAAGATCGTGTCGGGTGAAGTGACGCTGGCGCCGCTCAGCATCGGCGACTACGTACTGGAGACCACGATCATGCAGGGGACGACGACGCAGAAGGTGTTGGCCGCGTTCCGGATTGTCCCCTGACGGGCCTGTGGCACGGGCGAGACGTGCCTCGAATCGCCAAGAAACAGAAGAGCCGGTGCGGCTGACCCTCGCACCGGCTCTCTCCACTGACTCCCGTCTCCCGACTCCTGCGTCCTGCCTCCCGACTCCTGTGTCCTGTCTCCTGACTTCTGTTACATCACTGCCGTTGGCGGAGCCGGCTCATCGGCATCGCCCGCCTTGCGCAGCGGCACCGCAATCAGGTACCAGACCAGGAACGCCAGCACGGGGATGGCCATCCAGGGCACCAGGCTCTCGAAGCCCGATGCGTGCCAGAATTTGTGCTCGGCTCGAAGCCCGACTACGGCCGCGATGAACAGCCCGACCAGGGCTTCTCCGGCGATCAGGCCCGACGCCGCCAGTACCCCGGCGTTCTCGACGCGCGCCTTCTGCGCCGCGTTGTAGCCACGCTTGTCGCGCATCTTGTCCACAATCCCGCGCACGAGGCCGCCCACGAAGATGGCCGCGGTCGTCTCGAGCGGGAGGTACATGCCCACCGAGAACAGCATGGGGCTCCGGACCTTGATCAGGATGAACGAGAAGCCCATCGCGATGCCGACCAGCACCAGCGGCCACGCCATCTCGCCGCCCACGATGCCGGACGACAGCGCCGCCATCAAGCCGGCTTGCGGGGCCGCGTAGGTCTTGCCGCCGAAGCCGCCTACCGCTTCGCCGAACTGCGCGATGTCCGAGGTGTGCATCAGGTAGAGCGGGAAGAACATCACGGCGCCCGCGAAGATGACGCCGATGACGTCGCCCACTTGCATCTTCCAGGGCGTGCCGCCCAGGATGTGGCCGACCTTCAAGTCCTGCAGCATCTCGCCCGCCACGGCCGAGGAGACGCAGCCAATCGCGGCGACCGCGAGCACCGCGAGCACGCCCTCATCCCCCTTCGCGCCCACGATGACCATCGTCAGCGCCGCGACGACCACGGTGGCCAGCGTCAGGCCCGACAGCGGGTTGTTCGACGATCCGATCATCCCGACGAGGTTGCCTGAGACCGCCGCGAAGAAGAACCCGGTGACGAACATGACCAGCGCGGCGACGCCCGCGGACAGGAGCGAGCGCGTGAAATAGAAGTACAGGGTCACCATGAGGGCCACGATGACCGCGATGGCGAGGCCGACGATCCTCAGCGACAGGTCCTGCTGCGTCCGCTGCGTGGCCGCCTGGGCCGCCGACGATTTCTTCACGTCGGCAATGCCGCGCTTGATGCCGAGGATCAGGTTCTTCCGCATCTTGAACAGCGTGAAGCAGGCGCCGACGAGCATCCCGCCCACCGCGATCGGACGGACGATGAAGCGGTAGAGGTGTGCGACGATGCCGGCCCACGCAGCCGCCTCGTTGCCGTTGTTGAGCGCCAGGTACTGGTCGATCAGCGTCGGCCCGACGAAGTAGACGAGCAATGGCACGAACAGGCCCCACGCAAGCAGGCCGCCGGCGAAGTTCAACGCGCCCAGCTCGGGCCCGATGATGTAACCGACGCCCAGGTAGGCGGGCGTGACCGCGGGTGCCGAAAAGCTGGTAATCCCGCCGGTCGGCACCTTCACTGCCGCATCGGTCAGGCCGAGCTTCACGAAGCTCTGCTTGAGCGTGCCGATCCCGACTGCGAAGTCGTTCGACGAGCGGAAGATGCCGAACCCGTCGAGGAACCGCACGACCGCGCCCACGCCCATCGCGCGGAACAGTTGCAGCGCCGCCTCGGCTCCCTTCTGGCCGGCCTTGTGGATCTCGCCCGCGGCCACCGATTCGGGGAAGGGCAGGCCCGGGTCTTCCACCATCACGCGGCGGAGGATCGTGACGAACATGATCCCGAGGAGGCCGCCGAGGATCATCAGGCACGAGGCCAGGATGTATTCCTGGAACATGTGCGCCGAGTCGAACTTCCAGAGCTTCAGCATGACGAATGCCGGAATGGTGAAGATGGCGCCGGCGGCCACCGACTCGCCGATCGAGCCGACCGTCCGGGCGAAGTTCTCTTCGAGCACGCTGCCCTTGAAGAGGCGCAGGACGGCCATTCCGATCACGGCCGCGGGATAGGTGGCGGCGATCGTCATGCCCGCCCGAAGGCCCAGGTACGCGTTGGCGGCCCCGAGCACGACGCACATCACGAGACCCAGCACCAGCGCCCGGAACGTGAACTCGCTCATCGTCGAATTGTCGGGCACGAGCGGCTGGAAGCCGGATTGACCCTTCTGGTCGGAAGATGGCTGTGTCATGAGGGCGCATCTTAGCACGCGCCTGCCTGATTTTGGCGAGCGAACGCCAGGCGGGCGGCCCGCGAGGAACGGCGCTTGACCTCAGGCGAACGCGTTCCGTACAATCGCGACAACCTTGTGACACCACAGAGCAAGAACCGAACGGCCAGCGAACACGTGTCCGAGCTGACCACCAATCGTCTTTCCATCTACGTGCGCTGTCTGGGTCAGTTGGCCGCCAGCGGCGTCAGGACCGTCTCGTCGCATGCGATCGCCGCGCAGTTTCACCTGAACGCGGCCCAGATCCGCAAGGACCTGGCGTGGTTCGGCGAGTTCGGCGTCCGCGGCGTCGGCTACTCGGTGGACGGCCTGGCCGCGCATCTTCGGAAGGTTCTCGGCCTCGGCGATCCCATCCGGGTCGCGGTGATTGGCGCCGGCAACCTCGGGCAGGCGCTCGCCGACTATCCCGGCTTCCCGAGGGACGGCTTCGTGCCGGTGGCCCTGTTCGACCGCGCGGCGGCCAAGGTCGGGACCGAGTCGCGCGGTGGAGTGCCGATCTTCGACATCCGGCGGTTGCCAACCGTCGTCCGCAAGGAAGGCATCCGCATTGCGATGATTGCCGTGCCCGCGAATGTCGCGCAACAGGTGGTGAACGTCGCGGTGGCGGCGGGACTGCGGGCCATCCTCAACTTTGCGCCGGGCACGGTGACGGTGCCGCCGGGGATCAAGCTGAAGAACGTCGATCTCACCGTCTTCCTCGACGGGCTCGCCTACTATTTGGCGAATACAGCCAATGGCAAAACGAAGTAAGTCCCCGACCACACGTCTGTCGCACGTCGATGCCGAGGGCCGTATCCGGATGGTGGACGTGACCAAGAAGGCCACGACCGCCCGGGAGGCAGTCGCGCGGGGGCACATCGCCATCGCCCCCGCGGCGCTGGCGTCGATTCGCGCCGGACGCATCGCCAAGGGCGACCCGCTGCAGACGGCGCGCCTGGCCGGGATCATGGCGGCCAAGCGCACTGCCGACTTGATCCCGCTGTGCCACCCGCTCCCACTGACGCACGTGGACATCGTGCTGACGCCGACGCGAGGTGGCTACGACATCGAAGCCCGCGCCCGCACCAGCGCACAGACCGGGGTCGAGATGGAGGCGTTGACGGCCGTGTCGGTCGCGGCGCTGACCATCTACGACATGGTCAAGGCCGTGGACAAGACGATGGTGATCGGCGAGATCAGGCTGATGGAGAAGCGGGGCGGCAGGTCCGGAGAGTGGCGCAGGGGATGAAGGTCGTCACCTCGATCTACTCGGACCCCGCCTGGACGCTCCCTCTTCCCGAGGTCGATCGCCTGCAGCGCCTGTTCCCGCAGATCACGGTTGTCAACGCGCCTTCTCTGGCCGATCGGCTGCGCGAATTGCCGGACGCCGACATCGCCTTTCTCTCGCGCCTGAAGCCGGACGAATTTGCCGCCGCGACCAGGCTTCGATGGATCCAGAGCCCGGCGGCCGGGGTGGCGGGCCTGCTGTTCCCGGAACTGCGGGCCAGCGCGGTGGTGCTCACCAACGCGCGCGGCATCCACGGCGACGCGATGGCGGAGCATGTCATCGCGGTAGCCATCGTGCTGTTCCGGCAGATCCACCTGGCCATCCGGCGCCAGGCTGACCGCAGCTGGACGAAGGAGGGGCAGGCGAAGTTCCGCCTGCTTCGCGGGCGACGGATGGGCGTCATCGGACTCGGCGCGATCGGCAGCGCGATTGCGCAGCTCGCATTCGCGATCGGCATGGACGTGGTGGCCGTCCGCCGGAACGTGCTGGCCCGGCGTCCTTCCTGCGTGTCGGTCGTCTATCCCCACACGGAACTGGGCGCGTTGCTCGGGCAGTCCGACGTGGTGGTGCTGGCAGCGCCCCTGACCGGCGACACGCGCGGGTTGATCGGCACGGATCAGCTGCGGCGAATGAAGCCCGATGCCGTGTTCATCAATGTCTCGCGAGGCAAACTCGTGCGGGAGGACGAACTCGCGATCGAGCTTGCGCGCGGAACCATCGCCGGGGCGGCTCTCGACGTGTTCGAGCACGAGCCGCTGCCCTCATCGAGCCCGCTTTGGGATTTGCCGAACGTCCTGATTACGCCGCATACGTCGGCGTTCCGCGACGACTACTGGACCCTGGCGGTGGGTCTGCTGGCGGAAAACCTCGGCCGCTACCTGCGCGGCGAGGCGCTGACGAACGTAGTGGACAAGGACGCTGGGTACTGAGTAGAATCCGCATTCGTGTGAAAACCAACGACCAGTTCACATTGGCTGACTTGCCCTTCCGTTGCGTGGAGTTGTTCCCCAAGCCGGACTTCGTGTGCCGCTGCGAGGAGAACGGCTCCCGTCAGCTGTCTACCCAACAGTTCTTCGACCAGACGCGCGCGCTGAGCCTGGGCCTCAGCGCCCTGGGCCTTCAGCCGGGAGACCGCGTCGCCCTCGTCAGCGAGAGCCGGCCCGAGTGGGTCATCAGCGACCTGGCCGTCCTGACCGCCGGCGCCGTGACCGTCCCCGTCTACCCGACGCTCTCCGCGCCGCAGATGTGGTTCATCCTCGCCGAGAGCGCGTCGCGGTTTGCCATCGTCTCCAACGCGGCGCAGGTCGCGAAGATCATGGAGGTGACCGCCGGCGTCCACGACCTCCAGGCGGTGATCGTGATGGACGGGGACGCCGAGGGCGGGCCGTTCCGCGTGCTGACGATTGCCGAGATGATCGCGTCCGGCGAGAAGATGCTGGCCACCGACCCGGGCGCGGCGGACCGCTACCGTGAGACGGCCGCACGTGTCCAGCCGAACTTGCTGGCGACGATCGTCTACACCTCGGGCACGACCGGCGATCCGAAAGGGGTCATGCTGACCCACCGGAACATCATCTCCAACGTCATCGCGACAAAGGGGTGGATTGGCCTCGACCCGTCCGACCGGCTCCTGTCGTTCCTGCCGCTCAGCCACGTGTTCGAGCGGGTGGTCCTGTTCCGCAGCCTGTTCGACGGCGTCAGCGTCTACTTCGCCGAGACGATGACCAGCGTTGCGCGCGACCTCCAGCGCGTGAAGCCGACGGTCATGACCGGTGTGCCGCGGGCGTGGGAGAAGTTCCATGACGCGATCCATGAAGGGCTGAGCAAGCTGACTGGAGTGCGGAAGGCGCTGGCGACGTGGGCGATCGGCGTGGGTTACGACTACACGCGCATCTGGTTTGCTGGTGGCAAGCCGCCGGCGCTGCTGGGCGTGAAACGCGCGATTGCCGACCGCCTGGTCTTTGCCAAGATCCGTGAGCGCACCGGCGGCCGCCTCCGCTTTCTCGTGTCGGGCAGCGCGCCGCTCTCGCCGAAGATCGGCGAGTTCTTCTTCGCCATCAACCTGCCAATCCTCGAGGCCTACGGCCTGACGGAAAGCTCGCCCGGCATCACGGCGAACCCGCCCGACGCGCCGCGGCTCGGAACCGTGGGCAAGCCGCTCCCGGGCGTGGAGGTCCGCATCGGTTCCGACGGCGAGATCCTCGTGCGCGGGCCCAATGTCATGCAGGGCTACTACCAACGCACCGAAGCCACGGCCGAGGCGCTCGTCGGCGGCTGGCTTCACACCGGCGACATCGGGCAGCTCAGCGACGACGGGTACCTGACGATCACCGACCGCAAGAAGGACCTGATCGTGACGTCGGGAGGCAAGAAGATTGCCCCGCAGCCGCTCGAAAACCTGCTGAAAGCCGACCCGCTCGTGTCCGAGGCTGTGCTGATCGGCGAACAGCGGAAGTTTCCGGCCGCCCTGCTCGTGCCCGACTTCGCGAAGCTCGAGGCGCGGTTCGAAGCGATGAATCTGCACGCGGCGTCACGCGAGGAACTGGTGCGCCACCCCGAGGTGTTGCGGCTCTATCAGGAGGTGCTCGACCGGCTGAACGGCAGTCTCGCGCAGTTCGAGCGGGTGAAGCGCTTCGCGCTCCTGCCCACCGAATTCACGATGGAGCGTGGAGAACTGACGCCGACGATGAAGGTCCGTCGGCAGGTGGTGGAGCAGCGCTGGCGGTCGGTGATCGACACGATCTACGCCTAATTGAACACCCTCGCCTCGGGAAGCGGCCACCACCGCACCTGCACTTTGCCGATGATGTACTTCTTCGGCACCATCCCCCAGTGGCGGCTGTCGGAGCTGTTGTTCCGGTGGTCGCCCATCACGAAGTAGTACCCCTCCGGGATCATCAGCGGTCCGAAGTCGTCGTGGCTGCGGAACTCGCTCGGCACGTAGTCGTCCTCGAGCGGCACGTCGTTCACGTAGACGCGGCCGTCGACAATGCGGACCAGGTCGTTTTCCTCCGCGATCACCCGCTTCACGAACGACTTGTCCGGGTTCACCGGGTAATAGAGCATCACGATGTCGCCCTTGCGCGGGGAACTGATCCGGTAGATCAACTTGTTGACAATCAACCGGTCCTGATCCTCGAGCGTGGGCGCCATGCTCATCCCCTCGACCCTCGCCACCTGGAACCCGAATGTGACGATGAGGACCGCGTAGACGGCTGCCGACGCGACGGTCTTGACCCACGCCCAGATCTCTTCGCGGATGCGCGTCAGCGTCACCGCGCGGGAGACGGTTCCACGCTTCGGCCACGGTCGCGTGCTGCGGACGGACGGGGCGATGACCGGCGTAAGGGCAGACGACCACTCCGGCGGGGAGGACGCCCACGGCAGCCAGGGCTCGGGTTGTATCGGGCGGGCGGACGGCTCCGGTGTCGGGGGCGGCGCCTGGACCGGCGTCGGCAACGCCTCATCGGCGACTACAGTTTCAGGTACTCCCGCAGCCGCTTGGTCTGCGACCGGCTCACCGGGATTTCCGTGCCCTTCCCGTCCTTCATCCTGAGGATGTAATTCCTGCTGAACCAGGGGACTATCTCCTTGATTTTGTTGATGTTGACGAGATGAGAGCGGTGCACCCTCCAGAAGACGTCCGGGTCGAGGCGCGCCTGCAGCTCGTCGAGCGTCCGGTAATTCGAGGTTCCGGACACTTGTCCCGTCACTATAGATATCGTATCTCCATTCAAGGACGCGTAGATCATATCATCGGTCTGGACCAGCAGAAATCGTTCTCCCACCTTGACGGCAACCTGTCCCCGCCACTGCTGCCGGTCACCCACAAGTTTGACGATTTTCTCGATGTGCTCGTTCAACGGGGCTTTCGCGTCGATCCTCCGGCGGGCACGCTGGAGGGCCTGTTCGAGGCGGGCCGGCTCCACCGGCTTCAGGAGGTAGTCGACCGCGTTGACTTCGAACGCTTCGAGGGCGTACTGGTCGAAGGCCGTCACGAACACGATGTGGGTGCTCAGGCCGAGGGCCACCACGCGCCTGGCCACCTCGAACCCGCTCAACCCGGGCATCTGGATATCGAGGAAGACGACGTCCGGGCGGAGCCGCTCGATGGCGTCAATCGCCTCGACCCCGTTCCCCGCCTGGCCGGTAATCTCCACGCCGCCGAGCTGTTCCAGCTGGAAGCAGAGCTCGTCCCGGGCCAGTTGCTCGTCATCGACCACCAGGGCTCGAAGGTCCATGTCGTTCCTCGATCGAGCGTCAGGCGCCGACCCGTTGGACGGCCGCCTGGAGGGGAATCTCGATGCGCGCGCAGGTTCCCGTGTCCGCGGCGCTCGTCAGTGTCAGCTGGTGGTTGGCGCCGTAGGTGACGCTCAGTCGTTCGTTGACGTTGCTCAGCCCGATGCCCGCCGACAGCGCCTTCTGCAACTGTTCCGCCGACATCCCGAACCCGTCATCCGCGACCTCGATGATCATCTGGTCGTTGGAGCGGAAGCTTCGGAGCGTGACGGTGCCGCCGCCGAGCTTGGCCGTCAGGCCGTGCTTGATCGAGTTCTCGATCAGCGGCTGCAGGATCATCGACGGCACTCTCAAGTCGAGGGTGTCGGGGCTGATGTCCTTCTTGACGTGGAGCTGCGGTCCGAACCGCACGACCTCGATGTCCAGGTACTGATCGATTGACTGGAGCTCCTCGCGCAGCGTGACGAAATGGTCCCGGCTCTTGAGGCGCCGGCGGAGCAGGTTCGAGAGCTTGCCGATCAGCATCCGCGCGGTCTCGGGCTTCGACCGGATGAGCGAAGAGATCGAGTTGAGCGTGTTGAACAGGAAATGCGGGTTGATCTGGCTCGACAGCGCCTCGACCCGGGCGGCCATCAGCAGCTTCTCCTGCTCGATGAGCTGGTGCTCGATCCGGGCAGTGTTCCAGATTCTGATCGGGATGGCGATGGCCAGCACGGTGGCGATGATCAGCAGAATCGTCGTCCAGTCGTTGGTGGCTTCCAGGTAGAAGAGGCGGTGCACTCCGAAGCGATGTCCGATGGCCAAGCGGATGGCCTCCATGCCGATCGGCGCGAGGACGAGCACTACCTGCCAGTCGACCTGGAGCGTCCGCATCGAGTGCCACACCCGGCGATGAAGGCTCGTGAAGACGAACGGCGAAAAATGCCAGATGTCCGGCTTGGGGCACAGCTCGCGAAGACCGCCGCCCGCGAAGCCGCAGCCGACCGCGAAGGGAAGGGAGCCGAATTCCCCGGCAAAGATCGGCGGCAGGCCGCACATCAGGCCCACGAGCGCGCCGGCGTAGGGGCCGGCGATCAGCCCGGCCAGAAACGTCGCCTCGAGCGTCAGGTCCGCCGCCTTGTACCCCAGCAGCAGACGAGCGACGACACCGGCGCCCATCGGGATGCCGAGGCTGAGCGCGAACACGAGCCGGTCTGGCCAGGCACGGCGCTCGGTCAGCAGGATGGCTCGGAACCGGTGATACCGGACGAGGACGATGGCGATCAGTGCGATGACCGCGAGCTTGACGACCAGCGTGGTCATCAGGATCTGCTGATCGGTGAGGCCGTGCGATTCCTGTGGCACCGGGAGGATAGCTTGCGTCACCGCTCGGGCTCGTGTCAAACCGTCCAGGGCGGAAGTGTTATCATGCCCCCAGGAGGCCCCTTAGGATGGTCAAGGCGCTCTTGGTCGGATTTGCGACCACGCTACGGTATATCTTCACGAAGCCCGTCACGGTCAACTACCCCGAGCAGAAGGTGCCGGTGTTTCCGAAATATCGCGGGAAGCAGGTGCTCATGCGGGACGAGAAGGGACTCGAGAAGTGCGTGGCCTGCGGGTTGTGCGCCGTGGCCTGCCCGGCCGACGCGATCTACCTGGAAGCGGCCGAGAACGACGGCACGGTCCAGGCGGGGCCGCGCTACGCCAGGATCTACCAGATCCACAAGATGCGCTGCATCTTCTGCGGCTACTGCGAGGAAGCCTGCCCGGTGTCGGCGATTTTCATGGGCAAGGACTACGAGCTGGCCGTCTACAGCAAGACTGACTTCATCTGGGACAAGACCGACCTCCTCGTGGCCGCGAACTGACGGCGGCCACCGCCGATATGCTCCGTCCCTTCCTCGACGAAATCGATCACCGCGTGCTCGTGTGCGACGGCGGCATGGGCACGATGCTCTACTCGAAGGGCGTGTTCGTCAACCGCTGCTTCGAGTCGCTGAACCTCTCCGAGCCCGACCTCGTCGCGGAAGTCCACCTGAACTACGTGCGGGCGGGCGCCGACGTCCTCGAGACGAATACCTTCGGCGCCAACCGCATCAAGCTCGCGGCGTTCGGCCTCTCCGAGAAAGTCCGGGCCATCAACATCGCGGGGGCGCGGACCGCGAGGCACGCGGCCCGCGACCAGGCCTACGTGGCCGGCGCGATCGGGCCGCTCGGCATTCGCATCGAGCCGTGGGGCAAGACCGGCGTGGATGAGGCGGAGGAGTACTTTCGCGAACAGGTCTCGGCGCTCCTCGAAGGACCGGTGGACCTGTTCATCCTCGAGACGTTCCGCGACCTGAACGAGATGGGCGCGGCCATCGCCGCGGTTCGCAGTCTCTGCAAGTTGCCCATCGTCGCTCAGATGGCGATCGAGGATCACGGCAGCACGCTCGACGGGACGCCGCCCGAAAAGTTCGGTCCCGAGCTCGTCCGTCGCGGCGCCCATGTCGTGGGGGTCAACTGCAGCGTCGGGCCGGCCGCGATGCTCGAAACCGTTGAGCGCCTTGCCGCAACCACCGATGTGCCGCTCTCGGCCCAGCCCAATGCCGGCAAGCCACGCCACATCGAGGGGCGGACGATTTACCTGTCGTCGCCCGAGTACATGGCCTCGTACGCCCGGCGGTTCAGCTCGAAGGGCGTTCGGTTGGTCGGCGGCTGCTGCGGGACGACTCCCGAGCACATTCGGCAGATCAAGCTGGCGGTGGGTTCGGCCTCGGCCGCGCCGCGCGCGGGCACGGCGCGTGTCAGCCCCGTGGCGGTGGGGGAGCCGACGGTATCGCCGGTGCCCCGCGAGCGAAAGTCGCGGCTGGCCTACGCGATGGCGCACGGCACGTTCGTGCACCTCGTGGAACTGACGCCACCCAGGGGGCACGAGTTCTTCCCGACCATCGAGGAAGCACGCACGCTGAAGATCCACGGCGTGGATGCGATCAACATCCCCGACGGACCGCTGGCCGCTGCCCGGATGAGCGCCATATCGATGGCCGTCCTGATCGAGCAGCAGGCCGGGATCGAGACCGTTCTTCACTACGCCTGCCGCGACCGCAACCTGCTCGGCATGGAGTCGGATCTCCTTGGCGCGCACGCCATGGGAATCCGAAACCTGCTGCTGGTGACGGGCGACCCGCCACGTCGCGGCGACTATGCCTTCGCCACCGGGGTCTACGACGTCGATTCCATCGGCCTGACCAACGTGGTCAACCGGCTGAACCAGGGCGTGGACATTGGTGGCGAGGCGCTGACGCGGCAGACGGCGTACTACATCGGCGTGGCCGTCAATCCCACGGCGCTGAACCTGGACGACGAGGTGCGCCGCTTCGAGTTCAAGGTCGAGGCGGGCGCGGAGTTCGCCATCACGCAGGCGGTTTTCGACCTCGACGCCTTCGACGCGTTCATTAAGCGCGTCGCCCACCTCCAGGTGCCGATCATTGCCGGGCTGTGGCCGTTCGACAGCCTGCTGAACGCCGAGTTCCTGGCCAACGAAGTGCCGGGCGTGCGGGTGCCCGACGAGTACCTGCGGAGGATGCGGGCGGTCGAGCCGGGCGACGCGGCCGCCGCCGAAGGCGTGGCGATTGCACGGGAGATCGCAGCCAACGTGAGGGAGCGCGTCCAGGGCGTTCAGCTGTCGAACGCGACCGGGCGGATTCAGATCGCGCTCCAGGTGCTCGACGGGCTCCGGTAAGGGGCGGTTCCCGCTTGTCGGTTGATCCGAGCCGGTAGTACAGTAACGACGCTGGCTGCATCCAAACCAAGTGAAACGAGGCTGGACCGACGGCCACGGAGAGGTCGATGGCGCTATTCGAACGGAGAGAGTCGGACCGCACGCAGGAGTACTTCTCCTCGCTCGACGCCGCCAGCCGGGCGCTGTCGGTCACAGCCGTCGAGAACGACTTCGTCGAGGACGTCTACGGTAAACTGGCGTCCGTCTACGACTGGACCTTCGGCCCCACGCTGCATCCTGGTCGCCTGCGGGCGATTCAGCGCATGGGGCTGAGGCCGGGCGATCACATCCTCGAAGTGGGCGTGGGCACCGGGATCAACGCGTCGCTCTACCCCCGCGAGTGCACGGTGACCGGCGTGGACTTTTCCTCCTCGATGCTCGAGAAGGCCCGGGACCGCATCGCGCGGAAGGGAATGACGAATGTCCGCCTCCTCGAGATGGACGCGGCCGCGCTCAAGTTCGCCGATGACTCGTTCGACGTCGTCTATGCGTCCTACGTGATCAGCGTCGTGCCCGACCCTGTCCAGGTAGCCGCGGAGATGCGCCGCGTGTGCCGGCCGGGAGGGCGGATTGTCTTCCTCAATCACTTCCGCAGCTCGAACTTCCTGCTCTCCCGGATCGAGCGGATGATCTCGCCGTTCACGATCCACGTCGGGTTCAGGGCCGACATCGATCTGCCCGCGTTCCTTGCCCAGGCGGGCATTCACGGCGCGTCGATCGAGAAGGTGAACATCCCGCGCATCTGGTCGCTCGTGACTTGCGTGAAGGCATAGCCCGGCCCGCTAGAGCTTCCCAATTATCTGATCGGCTGCCACCGCCGCCCCCGTGACGTCTGCCGGCTCCGGACGATCCTGCGACAGCAGTTCCTCCAGGTAGGGGCGCCACTCGCCGGCGAAGAGCGCGTCCTGCGGGATGAACTGCGATCGCACGTAACGCGGCATCTCCTGCACGAGCACCTCGTACTCGATGAAGTGCCCGCGCGAGGTGTAGAGCAGGGCGGTCTGGTGTGCCGCGCACTCGGCGATGATGCCGTATCCAGGCTTGGTCGCCACGACGTCCACCGCGGCGACCAGGTCCTCGTACCGCCAGCCCGCGTCGTACAGCCCCTGCTCGTCGAACTCGATCACGCCGCGACGGCTCTCGCGCGCCGCCTGTGACATCTCCAGGTGGCCAGTCAGCACCGCGACGTACTCGTCACCAAAGCTGTCGAACGCCGCCGGCGACAGCCCTTTGAGCCCGTGCCCGCCGAACGACAGCAGCACCAGTGTCTTGTCGCACGGAAGACCGAGCGCCCGCCGCGTCTCCATCGGGTCCCGCGTCGAGCGGCGCGCGACGAGCGGCAGGTCGGTTGTGACCTCGGGCCGTGCCATCTCGAAGCCGCCCCACATCGGCAGCCGGAAGAACAGGTTGGCATGGGCGCAGGCTTCGGCTATCCGTTCCACGAGCCCAGGCGCCCCGAACCGCTCCGGTTCGTAGCCGTCGTAGATCCAGTCCCAGGTGAAGTTGGCGATCGCGATTGACGGAATCCCCGCAGCGTGCGCGGCCGCAAACGCCAGCGGCGGCACGTCGCCGACGACCAGCGCGGGCCCAATCGACGCCAGACAGGCGCGTTCGGCCTCGACCCTCGCCGGAAAGTCCGCGTAGAAGGCCGCGGCCCTGCGGATGGTCTCGGCCTCGTCCAGTCGGAGGCTGTCGATCTGCACCACGCCGGTGTCGCACTCGGTCGGCTGGAAGTCCACCGGCGAACGCAAGGTCAGATCGAAGATCCACCGCTTCGCGCCAGTTCGGATGACGATCGGGATGTCGGGGCGCCGATCGCGGAGCGCGTTGATGATCTCGATCTCGCGCGAGGCGTGACCGAACCCGTGACCGGATATGTACCAGACGATGGGATGCATCGGGCTTCTAACTAGTTGCTAGTTGCTAGTTGCTGGTTGCTGGTTAGTGGTTGCCAGCGGTCGATGCGTCGACACGTGTGATTGACTAGCCACTGACAACTGGGAACTGACCACTCGCGTCTACTGTTCATTCCACCACTCCACGCGCTGGCGTTCAGGCCGGCGGAAGACGAAGACGCCCACCGATCCCACGACGAACCCCGCGACGTGTGCCCAGAAGGCGATGCCTTCCTGCGAGCTGGTGGTGCGGGCGATCGAGCCGGCCCCGCTGAACAGCTGCATCAGGAACCAGAAGCCGAGGAAGAACACGGCGGGGATTTCGATGATCTCGACGAAGATGAACAGCGGGATCAGCGTCAGCACGCGCGAGTGCGGGTAGAGGACGAAGTACGCGCCCATGACCCCGGCGATCGCACCGCTGGCGCCGATTGTGGGCATGTAGGAGCCGGGGTTGACGAGCGTCTGGGCCAGACCGGCCATCGCGCCGCACAGGAGGTAGAACACGAGGTAGCGCCCGTGCCCGAGGCGATCCTCTACGTTGTCGCCGAAGATCCACAAGTACCACAGGTTCCCGATCGCGTGGAGCCACCCGCCATGGAGGAACATCGAGGAGAGCAGGGTGGACCACGCGAACGTCGCGGGCACGATGCCGTACTCCCGGAGGAAGATCTGGAGCGCCGGCGGCGACAGCGAGAGCTCGAAGCAGAAGGCGAGCGCGTTCACCGCGATGATCCCCATCGTCACGAAGGGCGTCGTGCGGGAAGGGATGATGTCGCGAAGCGGGATCATGCCGTGAGTATAAGAGATCCGGCTCTCATCGCGCCCGGTGTGGTCGTCTGGCGGTTTCCCGAGCCCGAGGTTTATAATCGAGGCACATGGATTGATCGATGACTTGCAAGCACTGCGGAACCGAGATTGCTGACAAGGCGCTGGTGTGCTTTCGCTGCGGCCACGCCACATTCGAACCCCAGATCCGGTCCGGCCAGGTCCCGAAGCGGGGCAGCCGCGTTCCTGTGATCGCGGCACTGCTGATCCTGATCCTCTGTGCGCTGTTCATGTCGCAGGCGGCCGTCGGGCAGGCGCCCCGGCTCGTGTCGTGGGTCGTGGCCGGTCTGGCGGTCGTCGTGTTCGTGTGGCAGTTCTGGCGAGGGCGCCGGTAAGGCCAGCGGCGCTCTCTTTCGTGGAGATCTTCATGCCTGACGCTCTGCTCGAGATCAGCGACGAATCCGGACCGCGCTACGTGCCGATCGACAAGGATCTGTTCACGCTCGGGCGACGGACCGGCAACGATCTTCGGCTGGTCGGCGCCGACATCTCGCGGGAGCACGCGGAGGTGGCGCGGGACGGGGAACAGTACGTCCTCCGGGACCGCCAGTCGCGATTCGGGACATTCGTGAACAACGCGCAGGTGAAGGAGCAGCCGCTCAAGCACGGCGACCTGATCAGGTTGGGCCAGAACGGCGGCGTCGAGATGGTGTTCCTGTGCGAAGGCGAACCGCCAGGTGAACTCCGGAAGGCTGAGCCGCTCACCGATCGCACGTTGACCTCGGCCGGCAGCGAACTCCGGCAGGTGGCCGCGCTGCTCGAGGGGCTGCGCGCGCTGGGCTCCGCCCGTGTCCTGGACGAGGTGTTGGCCCTGGTGATCGACTCGGCCGTCGAGCTGAGCGGCGCCGAGCGCGGGTTCATCATGATGGCGGGCGCCGATGGGCGCCTGGAGTTCAAACTCGCGCGGTTCCGCGGGCACATCACCCTCTCGGGCAAGTCGTTCGAGACGAGCCGGAAGATTCCCGAGGAGGTATTCCAGACGGGCGAAACGCGCGTGGTTGCGGACCTGCTCGACGGTGACCTGCACGCGATGCACACCGGGACGATCGCCCTTGGGATCCGCCAAGTGTTCTGCATTCCGCTCCGGCTGGTTCGCTACGTGGACAAGGCCGACGGCTTGGCCGAGCAGAAGCGGATCGGCGTCCTGTACCTGGATAGCCGGGAACGGGGGACCCTCGCCTCCGGCGCCGTGCGCGCCGGAGTCGAAACGCTGGCGACGGAAGCGGCCGTGGCCATCGAGAACGCCCGCCTCTATCGTGAAACGATGGAGAAGACGAAGATGGAGCAGGAGCTGCGCATCGCGGCCGAGCTCCAGCAGGCCCTGCTGCCGCCGCCCGAATGGTCGTCGGATCATTTCGAGGCCCTCGGTCGCACGGTGCCGTGCCGCGCGATTGGCGGTGACTTCTACGAATACCTGACGCTCGCGGATGATTCGGCGGGATTTGTCGTGGCCGATGTGTCGGGCAAGGGCGCGCCCGCGGCGCTGCTGGCCGCGGTCACCCAGGGCGTGCTGGCGACGCAGACCTCCTTCGGCGGCGGCCCGGCGGCCGCGCTGTCGCGCGTCAACAAGATCCTCATCCGTCGCGCCACCGGCTCACGGTTCGTCACCGCCTTCTTCGGCGCGCTCTCGAAGGACGGCCGGCTGACGTGCTGCAATGCCGGGCACAACCCGCCATTCCTCGTCAGCGGGTCGGTCGTGCGGCGGATGACCGTCGGCGGCTTGATCTGCGGCTTGTTCGAGCAGGCGACCTACGAGGAAGAGACGGCCCAGCTCGCGCCGGGCGACATGCTGATCATGTTCAGCGACGGCATCTCGGAAGCGTTGAACGCCGCGGGGGAGGAGTTTGGCGACGATCGGATCCTGGAGAGCATCACGAAGACCGCCCGGGGGAGCGCCAGCCAGGTGCTCGAATGCCTGGTTCGGGCGGTGAACGAATTTGCCGCCGGCACCATTCAGGGCGACGACATGACGGCCGTGGTGATGCGCTACGGAAGCCGGGCGTGAGCCGGGATGATGGACGTCGCGCGCGTTGGGTTCGGCGCGGCGTGGCCATCGCCTGGATCGCCGGCGCGGTGGTGACCTGGAACGCCGTGTTCGACGCGCACATCGTCGCGGGCGCCAGGGGCTACGTGGACGGCCAGCAGATGTTCATCGACGGGCGCGGCCCGCACGTGGACATCGAGCAGGCGATGGACTCGGCCAAGGCGTCGGGCCTTTGCGCCGCGTGGCGCTGGACGGCCGTAGAACTGGCGCCGGGCGTCGCGCTGGCCGCCGTTTGGCGGTGGCGGCAATCCCGCCGGCGTCGTCACTCCTAGAAGCCGGCGCCGCGTCCCGGGCGCGCTGTCAACCGCTTCTCGATAGCCGGCAAGGCTTCCAGCAGGACATCTCCCACAATCTGCAGGCTCCGGGCGCTCACCTTGTCGAGGGTGTCGCCGGCGGTGTGCCACGGCGGATAGTCCTCGGGGCCGTCGATGACGTCCACCGCCGGGACGCCGGCATTCAGGAAGGGGACGTGATCGTCCTCGATCTGGGTCGCGATGTCGAGGAACACGTCGGAGTGCTGCAGGCGCTTCGCGGCCGCCCAAATCGTGTCGGTGAGCCAGGAGGTCGAGAAGAGTTCCCGCCGGATGTGCAGGTCGCGGTCGCCGATCATGTCCACCAGGATCAGCGCGCGGAGGCCGGCCAACGCCTTCTCGCGCTGCGCGACCTCGACGTAGTGTCGGCTGCCGTAGGTGTGGTCCGTGCCAGGGACCCAGTCCGGCAACGTCGCTTCTTCGCCGTCGAGGAAGAGCAACTCGATCGTGAACGGGCTCTTGCGCGCCTTCATCACGCGCCCCCACTCGATCAGGAAGGCGGTGCTCGACCCGGCGTCGTTCGCCCCCACGAACCTGAACTCACGATAGAGCTTCGTGTCGTAGTGGCCCGCGAAGACCACACGCTCGGGGGACGCGCCAGGGATCCTGGCGACCAGGTTCACCATGTGAATGCGGCCGATCGGCGTGTCGGCGTCGAACGGCTGCTCGGTCACCTGGATGCCGATGTCGGCCAGCTGTTTCTTGATGTACTGCCGGGTGGACTCGAGGGCAGGCGAGCCGGCTGGCCGCGGGCCGAACGCGACGACCTGGCGCACGTGCTCGTAGGCACGATTGCCGTCGAAGGTCGGCGGCTGCGCCACCCCGGCCATGGCGATGGCCGAGGCCACACCCAGCAGCAGGATCAGGAGGACACTACCGCTCATCGCTCTCATCATCATTGCGCGGCTCCTTGAATGGCTCATCCGGGACCCGGTAGTCGCCGTCCACCCATTTCGCCAAGTCCAGCATCTTACAGCGCGCGCTGCAGAAGGGACGCCATCGAGGTTCGATCGGCTGCTTCCGGCAGAACACGCACAGCGGGGCGCTCACGTCACCATTATGAGGCAGGAGTGGGGATTCAGAATTTAGAATTCAGGATTCTGACTTCTGACTTCTGACTTCAGGGTTCGACGTTCTGAGCATGCCTGACGTCTTTCGCCGACACGACGAAAATGATGTCCTCGGCGATGTTGGTGGCGTGGTCGCCGATCCGTTCGAGGTGGCGTGAAATCAGGATCAATTCCAGTCCGGCTTCGATCGTGGTCGGGTCCTGGAGCATGTAGGTTAGAAGTTCCCGGAAGATCTGCGTCTTATAGTTGTCCAGCAGATCGTCCCGCACGAGGACGGATTGCGCCAGGTCGACGTCGCGCTTGACGAAGGCATCGAGCGCATCACGCAGCATGGCCTGGGCGATCTCCGCCATGCGGGGCAGGTCGAGGAGCGGCTTGACTGGGGGCAGCGCAAGGTACCGGTGCGCCGCCTCTGCGATGTTGACGGCCATGTCGCCGACGCGTTCGAGGTCGCTGTTGATCTTCAGGGCCGCCACGATCACCCGCAGGTCCGACGCCATCGGCTGGTGCAGGGCCAGCAGGCGGAACGCGAGTCCGTCGATCTCGACGTGCAGTTGGTTGATCGGCTCGTCACCCTTCAGCACGGCATCGAGGCGTACCGGGTCGCGTGAGACAAGGCCGTCAACCGCCGACTGGACCCGGTCTTCGGCAAGCCCCCCCATCGCGAGGATGCGGGCTTTCAGCTGCCCGAGTTCTTCCTGGAAGTGCCTGACCGGCTCCCTCTTTTCCATCGGCATTCCCTCCTACGCGTTCGTCCGGCCCCGGCGCCCCTGGCCGCCCGGACGACCTTACCCGAACCTTCCCGTCACGTAGTCCTCGGTCAGCTTCTCGCCGGGCGCCGTGAAGATCCTCTCGGTCCTCTCGTGTTCGATCAGCCGTCCCAGCCAGAAGAACGCGGTGTAGTCCGAGACCCGCGCGGCCTGCTGCATGTTGTGCGTGACGATCACGATGGTGTAGTCGGTCTTGAGCTGGTAGATGAGATCTTCGATGCGCTGGGTGGCGATTGGATCGAGCGCCGACGCCGGCTCGTCCATCAACAGGATCTCGGGGCGGACGGCGAGGGCGCGGGCGATGCACAGGCGCTGCTGCTGGCCGCCCGAGAGGGACAGCGCCGACTCGCGCAGCCGGTCCTTCACTTCGTCCCAGAGCGCCGCCGACTTCAGGCTCTCTTCGACCCGTCCGTGCAGGTCCGCGCGGCTCGACGCGAGGCCGTTGACCCGAATCCCGTACGCCACGTTCTCGAAGATCGATTTCGGGAACGGGTTCGACTTCTGAAACACCATGCCGACGCGCCGCCGCAGGTCCACGACATCGGTCGAGGGGCTGTAGATGTTCACGCCATCGATCTCGACGCGACCGTGCAGCCGGGCGCCCGGAATCGTGTCGTTCAACCGGTTGAAGGCGCGGAGCAGCGTGCTCTTGCCGCAGCCTGACGGGCCGATGAACGCGGTGACCAGATTCGCCGGGATGTCGAGCGAGATGTCGAAGAGGGCCTGCTTCGCGCCATAGAAGAAGCTGGCCTGGCTGACGTGAATCTGAGACGGGGAGAGCTCGGGCGTCTCCCTGCTCTCGGCCGCGCGCGCGATGCCCGCAAACGCGGGCATCGGGACCGGCACGGCGTGTATGCCGCCTGCCGAGAAGAGCGCCTGTGACATGCCAGCAGCATAGCGGCCGTCCGTTGCTGCCGGGTTTCCAGCGTGTTAATTCGGCGTTACGTCGTGCGGTGCGGTGCGAGACGCTAGGCGACCGTGCCTTCGGGGACCACACCCCACTTGGGCACGATGATGATGCCGTTACGGATGTGGTAGCCGTCGCCGTCGGCGTTCTCCACGCCCGACTCGTTGGTCAGCCGGACCCCGCGGCCAATCCGCGCGTTCTTGTCCACGATCACGCGGTCGAGGATCGAGCCGGCGCCAATGCCCATCTCCGGGCCGCCCCCGTCGTGGATCGGGGCATCGTCGTCGTGCTCGTAGAAGTCGGCGCCGAGCAGCACCGACCGGCTGATCCGGCAGCCGTCGCCGACGCGGGTGCGGATGCCGACGATCGACTGCGAGACCGTGGACTTGTCCACGTAGCATCCCTCGGCGATCACCGCCTGATCCACCGTGCACTCGTTGAGATGGGAACCGGGCAGGAACCGGGGACGGGTGAAGACGGGTCTGTGCGGATCGTAGAAGCTGAACGGCGCGCGGTGGCGCGTCAGCATGATGTTCGCGTCGTAGAACGACTCGACCGTTCCAACGTCCTGCCAGTAGTCGCGGAACAGGTACGCGTTGACGCGGCGCGCGCCGAGCGCGGCCGGGATGATCTCGTGGCCGAAGTCCACGCCCGCGTGGCGTTCGATCGATTCGAGCAGCACGTCGCGGGTGAAGACGTAGACCCCCATCGACGCGACGAACGGCTTGTCCGGGGCCGTCTGCATGAACCGCGATCCGGCCGGAATGCTCGAACCGATCGTGTTCAACCGCTCCGCGCTGGGCTTTTCCTCGAACCCCACGATCTGGCCGCCGGCGTCGAACCTGAAGATCCCCATCGCCTGGGCCTCGCCGGGCGTCACCGGCTGCGCCGCGATCGTGATGTCGGCGCGCCGATCCACGTGTTCCTCGATCATCGCCGTGTAGTCCATGCGGTAGATCTGATCGCCGGCGAGGATTAGGTAGTACTCGGCGTCGTGATAGATGAAGTGACGGGCGGCCTGGCGGACGGCATCCGCCGTCCCCTGGAACCAGTTAGGATTGTCAGGCGTCTGTTCCGCGGCCAGGATCTCGACGAACCCGCGCGAGAACAGATCCATCCGGTACGTCTCCGCGACGTGCCGGTTGAGCGACGCGGAGTTGAACTGGGTCAGCACGTAGATCCGGCGGATATCCGCGTGGAGGCAATTGCTGATCGGAACGTCAATCAGCCGGTACTTGCCGGCGATCGGAACGGCCGGCTTGGCCCGGAGGTGGGTGAGGGGAAAGAGACGGGCGCCCCGCCCGCCGCCGAGGATGAGTGCGAGGACCTGTTTCATGATCTTCTAGGGTATGGCGAGACGCCCGCTCGGGCAAGACTAACCGAGCGGAAGGCTGATCGTGAACACCGCGCCGCCTTCCGGCCGGTTGGCCGCCCAGACCTGTCCGCCCAGTACGTCGATGAGGTGCTTGACGATCGACAGCCCGAGCCCGGTCCCGCCCGACTCGCGCGAACGGGCCTTGTCGACGCGGTAAAACCGCTCGAAGACCCGCTCGAGATCCGATTCGGGAATGCCAGGGCCTTCGTCCGACACCGTGATGGCGACGCGGTCGCCGTTCTGCCGGGCGTCCAGGCGGATGCGTGTCCCTTCCGGTGAGTAGTTGACCGCGTTCTCGACCAGGTTCCGGATGGCGTCCTGCAGTTTCTGGGGGTCGGTGCGGATCGTCGTCACCTCCGGGGCCACGCCAATCGTCACCTCCTGGCGTCGCGACTCGATGATCGTGGCCAGGTCCGCAATCGCGCCAGCCAGCAGCCCCGGCAGCGGACACGTCGATTGCTCGACCGGTTCCTGCCGCGCGTCGAGTCCGGCCAAGCGGAGGAGGTCGCGGACCAGGCGCTCCATCCGGCTGACGTGGCGTGCGATGACGTCGAGGAACCGGGCGCGATCCTCGACGCTCGCAGGGTCGTCGGTCAGCGCCTCGACGTAACCTCTGATGGCCGTCAGCGGCGTGCGCAACTCGTGCGAGACATTCGCCACGAAATCGCGGCGGACCTGGTCGGCGCGGCGCAGGTCTGTGATGTCGTGGAGGACGAGCACGGCGCCGGTCACCGAGGGCGCCGACACCGGTGTCGCGCGGGCCACGAGCCGCCGTCCGGGGGTTCTCGCGGGCGACAGCTCGAGGTGGGGTGGCTGCCGGCCCTCGAGTGTGTCGGTCAGCAGCGCCGCAATGCCCGGGTGACGCACCGATTCCAGGTAGTGTCCGCCGACCGTCGCGTCGTCGAGCGCGAGCATCGCGCGCGCCGCTCGATTCACCAACTGGACGCGGCCCTGGCTGTTGACCACCATCACGCCTTCGACCATGCCCGTGAGGATCGCGTCGGTACGCGCCCGATCCTGCCGCAGTTCATCGACGCGGCTGGCGAGCTCGCGCACGGTGTCGTCCAGCACGCGGGCCACCGTGCCCAGCTCGTCCCGCTCGTAGTCGCGCACCCGCTGCGACAGGTCGCCCGACGCGAAGCGGCGCGCGGCGCTCGCGATGGCCTGCAGCCGTCGGCCGAGCAGGACGGAGGCGATCCACGCGAGGGCCAGGGCGCCCACGAGCGCGACGCCGAGCGCCACCAGTGTCATGTGCCGTACGGACGCCACCTGCTGCTGGACCTCGGTCAGCGGCAGCGCGAGCCGGACCATCGTCATCCGTGGATGGTCGATGGTGACCGCGACGTACAGCATGTCGGTCTGGATCGTGTGGCTGTAGCGGCGGGAGATGCCAACCCCCGTCGCCTTCGCCTGGAGCACTTCCGGCCGCGTGGCGTGGTTCTCGAGTGTGGAGAGGGTCGCGCCGCTCACCATGGAATCGCCGACGACGGTGCCGTCGGCCGCGATCAGCGTCACCCGTGCCGACAGGGTCTTCCCGATTCGGCCGGCTTCGGACTCGATGGCGCCGGAAGGGAGATCGCGTTCGTGCGTGGAGAGGACGTCGGCGACGAGATGCGCTTCGGAGACCAGCGACTGCTCGATCCGCCGGTACGTCTGTTCCGGGAGGGACAGGGACACGAGCGTCGCCACCAGCAGGAGGCACGCGGCCGCGACGCCGAAGATCGCGACGAATATCTTCCCCCGAAACCCGAGGTGCATCGATCGTCTCCTGGCACGCGCCACGCCTACCCCTCGTCGTCTCCCACTGGCGGGTCGGCAAGCTTGTAGCCGAATTGCTTGACCGTGACGAGCGCCTCGGCCAGGAGGGGAATCTTCTCCCGCAGCCGGCGAACGTGCACATCCACCGTGCGCGTCCCGCCCGTGTATTGATAGCCCCAGACGTCCGACAGCAGACGGTCGCGTGACAGCACCCGTCCCCGGTGCTGGATGAAGAACTCCAGCAGGAGGAACTCCTTGGCGGTGAGCACTACCTCCCGGCCGTTGTCCTTCACGACATGCTGCTCGCGGTCGATCGCGATCCCCTCGTAGGTCGTGCGGCCGTCGCCCACCGTTCCTCCCCTCGACGCCCTCCGCAGGAGCGCGCCGATACGGGCGACCAGCTCTTTCGGGCTGAACGGCTTGGTCAGGTAGTCGTCGGCGCCCAGCTCGAGGCCGGCCACGCGGTCCGACTCTTCTGCCCGGGCGGTGACGACGATGATCGGCAGGTCCACGGTCGCGGGATCGCGCCGCAGCGCCTGGCAGATCTCCAGGCCGTGGAGACCCGGCAGCATCAGGTCCAGCACGAGCAGGTCCGGTCGTCGGGCGCGCACTCTCGGCAGGGCCTGGGTGCCCGACGCCAGCACCTCCGCGGTGTGGCCGGCCTTCACCACGTAATGCCGGATCAACTCGGCGATGTCCCGGTCGTCTTCGACGATGAGGATATGGCTCACAACAACGTCTGTTCGGCGTCAATCCTCTCAGCCCGTCCGCTCGCTGTCAACTGCTTCCCGCGCTCGTAACACCCATTTAACAGCGCCGACACGCCGGCGAAACGTCGCCTGCCTAGACTGCAGAGCGTGATGAGACTGCGGACATGAAGGGGATCCTGTCGGTCGTCGCGCTGCGGCTGCGGAGGGGCGACGCCGTGGCGCACGCGTTCACCTTTGTCTTCGGCGCCACCGTGGTTGGCGTGACCGGCCTGCTCGCATGGGAACTCTGGCGCAACTCGGCCCTCGCACGGCAGCAGTTCGGGTGGGGGTTCCTCGTCTCCCAGACATGGGACCCGGTGGCCGGGCAATTCGGCGCCGCGGCATTCGTGTACGGCACGCTGATGACGTCGGCCCTCGCGCTGATCATCGCGGTGCCGCTTGGCGTGGGCGTCGCGATATTCCTGGCGGAGCTCGCGCCGCCGCGGCTCTCCGCGGTGGCCGGGATGCTGCTCGAGTTGCTGGCGGCCATTCCAAGCGTCATCTACGGCCTGATCGGCATCGCCGTCCTGGTGCCGGCGATGCGGCAGTGGGTGCAGCCGATCCTGAAGACGGCCACCGGGGGATTCCCGCTGTTCAGTGGCCCTGCCTACGGGATCGGCCTCCTCACGGCCGGAATCGTCCTCGCCATCATGATCGTGCCATTCATCGTCTCGGTCGGGCGCGAGGTGCTGCTCTCCGTGCCGCGCGAGCAGCGCGAGGCGGCGCTGGCGCTTGGATCCACGCACTGGGAGAGTACCTGGAAGGTCGTGCTCCCGTACGCCCGTCCCGGGCTCTACGGCGCGATCTTCCTCGCGCTCGGCCGCGCGCTCGGTGAAACGATGGCCGTGACGATGGTCATCGGCAACCGGCCGGAGATCGCCGCGTCGCTGTTCGCGCCGGCCTACTCGATGGCGGCCGTGATCGCGAACGAGTTCAGTGAGGCCACCGAGGAGCTGTACCTGCATTCGCTCATCGAGGTCGGTCTCGTCCTGTTCTTTTTGACGATGATCATCAACGTGGTCGCCCGGGGACTGATAGCCGCCACCGCGGCACCAGGTACCGCGCGATGACCCTCCTGTTCCGGAACCAACGCCGGAAGATCGTGAACGTCGTGATGCTCGGCATGACGGCGTTCTCCACGCTGCTGAGCGTCTCGGTGCTGTTCTTCGTCCTCGTCTACCTGATCGTCAAGGGCGGCAGTTCCCTGAACGTGGCGTTCTTCACCGAACTTCCGAAACCGGTCGGCGAGAGCGGCGGCGGGATGGCCAATGCGCTCGTGGGGAGTGCGAAGATGCTGGGGATCGCGGCGATCACCGGGCTGCCCGTCGGCCTCCTGGCCGGCCTCTATCTGAGCGAGTTCGCGGGCCGGACGATGGCGGGCGCCGTCCGCTACGCGGCGGACCTGCTGAACGGGATGCCGTCGATCGTCGTCGGGATCTTCGTCTACACCCTCGTGGTGCTGCCGATGAAGCAGTTCTCCACGCTGGCCGGCGGGCTGGCGCTCGGGATCATGATGATCCCGATCATGACGCGCAGCACCGAGGAATTCCTGCGCGCGGTGCCGGTGTCGCTGCGCGAGGCGTCGCTGGCGCTGGGTGCGTCCCTCACGCTGACGATCGTTCGGGTGGTTGTCCCGGCGGCCACCCGCGGTATCGTCACGGCGGCCATGCTCGGCCTCGCCCGCGTGGCCGGAGAAACGGCGCCTCTGCTGTTCACCTCGCTCGGCAACGCGTTCTGGAGCCCGGGCGTCCTGCACCCGACCGCCTCGCTGCCGGTCATGATTTACAACTACGCGGTCTCTCCCTACGACGACTGGCACCGCCAGGCATGGGCTGCCGGCCTGGTCCTGCTGACGCTCGTCCTGCTCGCCAACCTCGGCGCCCGCTCCCTCCTCGGCGGACGTCGCCACGCCTGATCGCTCGCCGGGACCCCCGGTTGCGGAAGGTCCCCAGGTGTTCCGCCACGGCCCCGGTCGAATCTGATACAATTCGGCGGCTCTGAAGTGCCGAAGGGGGATAGTGTGGCGTTCCGGCTGATTCCAAAGGAAGAGAAGTTCTACCAGGATTTTCTGGCGATTGCGGACGAGCTGAAGCACGGCGCCCGTTTGCTCGAGGAGATGCTGGCGACCGATCCGCCCGCGTGGGACAAGGCCGCGGAAATCAAGGAAGTGGAGCATAAGTGCGACTTCCTGAGCCACGAGGTGTACCAGCGGCTGCACCGCACGTTCGTCACTCCCCTGGACCGTGAGGACATCCACGCCCTGGCTGGATCGCTCGACGACGTGATGGACGAGATCGACGCGACAGCCGGCTACGTGAGCCTGTACCGCGTCCCTGTCGTCCGCTACGGCGCGCGCGAGCTGGCCCGTATCATCACCGACTCGACCAAGGCGGTCCGGCTCGCGATGGGGGGGCTGGAGTTGCGGAAGGGCGTGTCGGAACCGCTCGTCGAGATCAACCGGCTGGAGAACGAGGCGGACCGCATGCACCTCGAGGCGGTCAAGAAGCTGCTGGACGAGGAGACGGACGCGATCCTGGTGTTCAAGTGGAAGGAAATCCTCGACCGCCTCGAGGACGCGACCGATCGCTGCGAGGACGTCGCCGACGTGATCGAAGGCGTCGTGCTCAAGAACTCGTGAGGCCGGCATGGACCTCTTCGTCGTCATCCTGCTCATCACCGTCGCCCTGGCCTTCGACTACATCAACGGTTTCCACGACGCCGCCAACTCGATCGCGACGGTCGTGTCTACCCGGGTCCTTTCGCCGGGGAAGGCGGTCATCTGGGCGGCGTTCTTCAACTTCGTCGCCGCGTTCGCCTTCGGAACGGCGGTCGCGAGGACGATCGGCTCGGGGATGATCGACATCCACGCGGTCACCTTTGCCGTGATCTTCGCGGGGCTGGTGGGCGCCATCGCATGGGACCTGATCACCTGGTACTGGGGCCTGCCGACCAGTTCGTCGCACGCCTTGATCGGCGGGTACGCCGGGGCGGCCATCACCAAGGCTGGATTCTCCGTGATCATCCCCTCGGGGTGGACGAAAACGCTGGTCTTCACCGTGGTCTCCCCGGTGATCGGCCTGGTCGCGGGACTCGTGTTGATGGTCCTCATCTACTGGGTCTGCGCGCCAATGGCGCCGGCGCGGGTGGACAAGTGGTTCCGTCGTTTGCAGTTGCTCTCCGCTGCCTTCTTCAGCCTGAATCACGGCGCGAACGATGCCCAAAAAACGATGGGGATCATCGCGGGCGTGCTGTTCACCGCCGGCTATCTGCAGGGGGAATTTCGCGTGCCGATCTGGGTGGTGCTGCTGGCGCACGCGGCGATCAGCCTTGGCACCCTGTCCGGGGGCTGGCGGATCATCCACACGATGGGATCGCGAATCACGAAGCTGCAGCCGGTCAACGGGTTCGCGGCCGAGACGGGAGCGGCGTCGGCCCTCCTCCTGGCCACGTCCTTCGGGATCCCGGTGAGCACCACGCACGCGATCACGGGGGCCATTGTCGGCGTCGGTGCCACGCGTCGCTGGTCGGCGGTGCGTTGGGGTGTGGCAGGACAGATCGTGTGGGCCTGGCTGCTGACGATCCCCGCCGCTGCGGCGATCGGCGCCGGGACCTACATCGTGCTCCGTTTCTTCGGCTTCGCCTGACCGGCCGCTCGACAGCGCCTGCCCGCGTCGAAGATCGTGCGCGCCCACAGATGACGCGCGTCAGACGCGCGTCAGACGCGCGTCAGGTGGGTGTTCGGCGGCGCGTCGAGCGTGGCGCACAGGTCGATCATCTCGAGTGCGGTAGCTGCCGCGTCGAACCCCTTGTTGCCGGCCTTCGTGCCCGCCCGCTCCATCGCCTGATCGAGCGTCTCGGCGGTGATCACGCCGAAGATGACCGGGACTCCCGAGTTGAGCGAAACCTGTGCGATACCTTTCGTCACCTCTCCCGCGATGTACTGGAAGTGCGGCGTGTCGCCCTGAATCAGGCAACCCAGGCACACCACCGCGCCGTACCGGCCACTGCGTGCCAGGCGCTGGGCCGCCAGCGGCATCTCGAAGCTCCCAGGCACCCACGCGACATCCACGTCCGCGTCAGCCACCCCGTGCCGGCGGAGGCAATCCTGGGCACCCGCCAGCAGCTCCTTGGTGAAGAAGTCATTGAACCGGGAGGCCACCAGCGCCACCTTCCGCCCACGCGCATCGAACCGTCCCTCGAATACCTGTCCCATCTCATCCCTCCCGTCATTCCGCGTGGGGGTCAGGAGACCTGACCCCAAGAGTGGCCGTGTCAGATCTGCCCCAGTAAGTGACCGAGCTTCGACTTCTTCGTTCGCAAGTACTCGATGTTGCGGCCGTTGGGCGCCACCTCGAGGGGGATCCGCTCGGTGACTTCCAGACCGTGGCTGTTGAGGCCGACGATCTTCCGCGGGTTGTTCGTCAACAGCGCCATGCGGCCGACGCCGAGGTCGTGCAGGATCTGCGCCCCAATCCCGTACTCGCGAAGGTCGTCGGGAAAACCCAGCTGGCGGTTCGCTTCAACCGTGTCGCTGCCCGCCTCCTGCAGCGAATAGGCCTTGAGCTTGTTGAGCAGGCCGATACCCCGTCCCTCTTGCCGCATGTAGAGGAAGACGCCGGAGCCGCGTGTCTCGAGTGCCGCCAGCGCCGCCTCCATCTGTTCTCCACAGTCGCACCGGAGCGAGTGGAAGACGTCTCCGGTCATGCACTCGGAGTGCACGCGGACGAGCACGGTGGCCTCGCGCGTGATGTCGCCTTTCACCAGCGCGAGGTGCAGCGCCTGATCGACCGTCGTGCTGTAGGCGACCAGGCGGAACTGGCCGTACCTCGTCGGCAACGCGATCTCGATCTCCCGGCGAACGAGCTTCTCGTGACGTCGCCGGTAGGCGATGAGGTCGGCAATCGACACGATCACGAGGTCGAACGCGTTGGCGATGGCGCGCAGCCGCGGCAACCGCGCCATGCTGCCGTCCTCGTCCATGATCTCGCAGAGGACGCCGGCAGGGTAGAGACCCGCGATGCGGCAGAGATCGACCACGGCTTCGGTGTGCCCGGCACGCTGCAGGACACCGCCCGGTTGCGCCTCGAGCGGGAACACGTGACCGGGTCGCGCCAGGTCGCGAGACCTCGAAGCCGGGTCGATGAAGACCCGCACGGTGTGGGCCCGGTCGTGAGCCGAGATCCCCGTCGCAATCCCGGCCGCCGCGTCGATCGACACGGTGAACGACGTGCCGAGCGCCGCGGTGTTCTCCGTCACCATCGGCTGCAGTTCGAGCGAACGAAGACGATCCCGGGTGGCCGCCAGGCACACCAGGCCGCGGCCCTGCTTGCTGAGAAAGTTGATTGCGTCCGGCGTCACCTTCTCTGCCGCGATCACGAAGTCTCCCTCGTTCTCGCGGTCTTCGTCGTCCACGACGATGATGGGCTCGCCGCGGCGCAGCGCCGCCAGGGCGTCGTGAATCGTATCGAGCGTCGTCTGATCCAGCATGGTTCTATCTGCTCCAGCCGCGGGCAAGGATGGCGCCGATCGTCTGATGCGTGGCAGGTCGCGCGTCCCGGGCGGCGCCTGCCATGGCCGCTTTCGAGAGGATGTCAATCTCGAGGTTCACCCGATCGCCGGCGCGCAGGGTGTCGAAGCGGGTCTCCCGGAGCGTGTGCGGCACGATCGTCACCGTGAATGTGCGGTCGAACGGGCCGTCGTCGAGCGTGAGGCTCACGCCGTCAACCGCGATCGAACCCTTGGGCACCAGCTGCGCGCGCAGGGCGGGCGACGCGAACATCGAGAGCGCGCGCGTGCCTCGTTCCCGCCGGATGCGTGCCACCTGCCCGATGCCGTCCACGTGCCCGAGCACGAAGTGGCCGCCTAGCGGGTCACCGGAGCGGAGCGCCGGCTCGAGGTGAAGGGCCTGGCCCACGCGCCAGTCCGCCAGGGTTGTCACGCGACGCGTCTCGGCGGATGCGTCCACGCGCACGCGGTCCGCGGTCATCGTGGTGATGGTCAGGCAGATGCCGTTCACGGCCAGGCTGTCGCCGATCGCGAGACCGCTGGCGACAACCTTTGGTGCCGCGATCTCGAGCACCGTGAGCCCCGAGACGCTGCGTTGCGACCGCAAGCGTCCGACTTCGCGAACGAGCCCCGTGAACATCAGCGACTCCCTGCATGCGTGTCCGAGAGGCGCGCGACGGTCTCGGGGAAGGACTGGCGATCGAACACCGACTTGAGATCCGGCCCCACCGCGTGCGACCTGGTGAGGTGGTACGAGGAGCGGGACGCGGGTTCGCCGGTTGTCGGACCGACGTCCGCTCGATCCACCGCTGCCAGGCAGCCGGGCCAAGTCACCCCCGCGCCGAGTACGATCGGCGCCACATACGAGACCCACCGGTCGACCACGTTCGCCCGAAGGAACGCGGCTGCCAGCGTCGGGCCCCCTTCGACCATCAGGCAGTGGCCCCCACGGCGCTGGAATTCGGCGACCAGGGAAGCTGGCGCCACGTGCCCGTCGAGTTCCTGGCACAGAACCACCGTCCCCTCCAGCCGTTCAATCCCATGTTGTTGCGTGGCCGACGCACAACGGGCGCCTGCGAAGATCCAGTGGGGCTTCGCCCACGCCTGCTGCAGGCTCAGGTCGGTGTCCACGTAGGCGGGCAGGGGCTCCGCGCCGGGGCAGGAATCGCCTTCCGGAACCATGCGTCCATCGAGGCGCGGATGGTCAGCCTGCATCGTCCGTTCGCCGACGACCACCATGTCGCACCAGCGGCGGAGACGGTGGACGTCCTGCCTGGCCGCCGGCCCGGTCAGGAAGGTGGGTTCGCCGGGCGGAGCGCCCTGATGGTGCGGGGCGAAGAAGCCATCCAGGGAGGTGGCGGTCTTGAGCAGCACGAACGGGCGCTCGAACGCCCGGGTGACGACGAACGGCCAGATCAGTTCCAGCGCGTCCTCTCCCATGACGCCAGAGTGAACTTCGACGCCCGCCTCGCGAACGCGCGCAAGCCCGCCGCCGCACACGGCGGGGTTCGGGTCGGCGACGCCGACCACGAGCCTTGTGATGCCGCTGCTCGCGACCAGGGGAGCGCAGGGCGGTGTGCGACCGTGATGGTTACACGGTTCCAGCGTGCAGTAGAGTGTGGCGCCCAGGGCGCGCGGCCCGGCCTCCCGGAGGGCGATCACTTCGGCATGGTCCGCCCCGGCGCCGTGGTGCGCGCCGCGGCCGACCACCTGATGGTCGCGGACGACGAGCGCCCCGACGGGAGGGTTCGGCCACGGCCGGCGCGGGATGCGGGCGGCGAGGCGGAGCGCCTCCGCCATGAACGATGTGTCTTCCGGTTTCGCTGGGCAATCCACCGCGTCCTCGAACGGGGCGGCGGGGAGAAGACAGGCGTACGACAGGCTCGTGTCACGGCACGCGAGCGCAGCCGAAGCCCCCAACTTCTCCCATCCAGACTCTCACTGTCGGCCCCGGAGTCTCACCGGGTCCTGCCCTTGCGGGCTCGCGGGCTGTACCGCCGGTGGGGACTTGCACCCCGCCCCGAAGTTGTGGCTGTTCAACGATAGCCACGTCGGTCGCGGGGTGTCAAGTGACACGCGCAGAATTTTGCTAGAGTCTGATCTTCTTCAGGGCTTCCATCTCGAGTTTGACCACGCTGTCGGGAAGCGGCGCGTAGCCGAGGCCGGCGGCGAGTTTCTGCCCGTCGGTCAGCGCCCAGTTCATGAACTCCACCATGGTCTTCGCCGCGGCCTTGTCCTTCGGGTTCTCGTAGAACAGGAGCCAGGTGAACGACGAGATCGGGTAGACCGCGTCGCCGGGCGCGTTGGTGATGGAGACGCGGAAGTCGGCGGGCATTGCTGCAGTCGCTGCCGCGGCGGCCGCAGTCACGGCTTCCACCGACGCGCCGACGAACTTTCCGGCGCTGTTCTGCACAAAGCCGTAGGCAATCTTGTTCTGCAGCGCGTAAATGAGCTCGACGTACCCGATCGCGCCCGGCGTCTGCTTGACGAGACCGGCCACACCCTCGTTGCCCTTGCCGCCCAGGCCGACCGGCCAGTTCACCGCCGTCGAGACGCCCACGCGTTTCTTCCACTCCGGCGACACCTTGCCCAGGTAGTCCGCGAAGATGTAGGTCGTGCCCGATCCGTCGGACCGGTGCATCACGATAATGTCCAGTCCGGGAAGATTCACGCCGGCGTTGAGCCTGGCGATCGCCGGGTCGTTCCACTTCGTAATCTTGCCCAGGAAGATATCGGCCAGGACGGTGCCGCTGAACTTGAGTTCGGTCTTGACGCCATCGACGTTGTACACGGGCACGACCGCGCCCAGGACGGTGGGGAAGTGCAGCACGTTGCCGGGCGTCGCGAGGAGCTGTTCCTTCGTCATCGGGCCGTCAGTGGCGCCGAAGAACACCGTCTGCGCGGTGAGTTGCCGAATGCCGCCGCCCGACCCGATCGACTGGTAGTTGATCTGGACCTTGGGGTTGAGCTTGTTGTACTCGCTGAACCACTTGGCGTAGATCGGGTACGGGAAGCTGGCGCCGGCGCCGTTGATCTGCTGCGCCTGTGCCGCGACGACGGATCCGAGCACGCCAACGGCCAGGAGGATCACCAGGATTGTGAGCGAGCGGACACCGCGGATTGCACGAAGAACCGACTTCATCGAACTCTCCTTCTGTGGGCCGGGCACAGGGCCGGCCCGAGTGAAACCTAGAAGCTGACGAGGGAGTGCAGGAAAATCTTCTGCTGCGTCGGCTTGGCGGTCGCGTAGTCGGTGAACGTCACGTTCTCGACGTCGAACAGCAGTGCAAACGCCACGCTTCCAATCTTCGGGAACCAGTAGGCGATGCCACCGATGGTCCGCTTGTCGATGCCCTTGCCCGCGACAGTGCTGGCACCGATCGTCGTGATCTCGTTGTTCGGCTCCATGTAGTCGTAGCGCAACAACGCCTCCACCGACGACCCGTTGGCGAACACCTTCTTCGGCGTGCCCCAGATCGACCAGCCCTTCCCGTGCAGGTTCTGGGAGCCGGGTTTCGCCGATGACTGATCGTGGGTGTTCAGGTAGTCGAAGCCGATGTTGAGGTACGGGTGTTCGAACGTCGTGTTGAACACGGCGCGCGTCCGTTCGGCGTTCGACTGCACGCTGTCCGCGGTGTAGAACCCCTGCAGTCGCCAGCTCTTGAGGACCGGGTGCCGCGGAAGCGGCTTGAAGCCGACGCGGACCATCAAGGCCTTCTGGCTGTTGGCCTCCGCCTTCGAATACCCTTCACCGTTGTACACGCCGACGTGAATGTCGCCGTAGTTGTTCGGGAAGGTCGTTCGGAACGACACGCCTGCGTCGGCCGACGACATGTAACCGGCGCGCTCCGGGAAGACCGTGCCCTGGAACCGATACCGGTAGATGCCATCGATGCTGTCGATAAAGGGGGTCTGCTGGATGCCGAGCCGGATCCACGAACCTTTCGGGAGCCAGTCGTCCAGGTTGATCTGGGCGTACGCGTACTTCAGCCGGAAGGTCATGCTGCCGTTCAGCGAACTCCCGGTACCGCTCTCGCGGGTCACGTCCGGGGTGATGCGGAACGCGACGAGGTGCGAGATGTTGCCCGTCACGTTGATGTAGCTGCGCGCGACGTTGAACGAGTTCGAGTGAATCTCGTTGCCGTCCGCATCCTTCACGGTCGGTTTCTGTTGGAACGTGTAGTCCGCGAAGACGACCGCACCGATCTTGATCGACGGCGTGTCGTCGGGCGGCGTGTAGCCGGCCGCGGGTGTCACTTGTGCCTGTGCAGCCTGGCCGGCCACGAGGAGGAAGGCCACGGCCGCCATCGCGACGGCAACCAGGCGCACACGGTGTGCGAACAGCGCGTTGTGGGTATTCACCTGAGTCTCCTTTGGTCTGCGCGAACCTCGTGCGGATCAACCGAGCCTCAGAATACGAACCTGTTGTGTCAGCCAGTGGTCGGCTGCGTTACAACAGGGTTAATTTCGCCCGACCGCCACCGCCGAGGTGGTTCAGCCGGAGGCAGGCGGTTCGTTGGCGCCGAGGAAGGCGCCGATCTGGTTCCGCAGGTTCTTCTGAATCCGGTCGACCGACTGCCGCGCGTCCAGCGTCCGGAAGCCGAACTCTTCGCCGAGGGAGTTGTACTCGCGCAGCAGCTTGGCCTGGTAGGTGCGGAAGCTCTCGTAGATATCGTCGCCCAGCTTCAGGTCCATGCCGGATTCCCAGAAGTCCATCCCCCCCGACTGGAGCACGCGTTTGATCAGGGCGTCCACGTCGAGCTTGAGGTAGAAGACGAGGTGCGGCGCGATGGCGAAGCCGTACAGGTTCCGGAGCCAGGCGCGATCCACGCCCCGAACCCTCGCCCGCGCGAGCGCGGTGAAGATGTAACGGTCGGCCAGCACGATGAAGCCGGCCTTCAAGGCAGGAATGATCTCCTCCTCGAGGCGGTCGGCGAAATCGGTGGCGTAGAGCAGCACGAAGGTGAGCTTGTTCAGCGTGTTGCTGGCCTTGGCCATGTCGATCGTCGGCTGCATCAGCACGGAGCGGGTCCAGCCCGTTTCGATCACGCCGTAACCCTGGACTTCCAGCCACTCGCGCAGCAGGTGGATCTGCGTGGATCGACCCACGCCATCGGTCCCCTCGATCGCGATGATCTTCCCCGGGTAGTGCTCCAAGCCGACGTAGGGCAGGCCTGCGCCATAGAAGTGGCCCGGCTGCACTCGATCCGTCACCTGCGCCTCGCGAGGTTCGCTAACCATTGGTCCGCTCCAGTTCGCGTGCGACCAGCTTCCTCACCCGGCGCTGCTGGTCCGGGATGCCGTCAGTCGCGTCGATGACCTCCAGTCCGAACTCCTCGACGAGCCGGTCGTACTCGTCGAGCACCTTGCCCTGGAACAGCCGGAAGCTCTCGTTGACGTCGCCGCTCCAGCCCATGTCCATGCCGGCCTCGTAGAACTTCAGCTTCACGCGGCGCGCGAGCAGCCGCTCGAGCGACGTTTCGATCGGCACGCGGAAGTAGAGGGCGAGGTCGGGCCTGGCCGCGAAGCCGTAGAGGTCGCGCACCCACTGGCGATCGACGCCGCGGGCCACGTCGCGCGCGAACGCGGTGTACGTGTAGCGGTCGGCCAGCACGATCATGCCGGCCTTGAGGGGCGGGATGATCTTGTAGAGCAGCCGGTCGGCAAAGTCGGTCGCGTGCAGCAGGCTGAACGTGGTTGGAGTCAGCAGGTTCTTCTTCTTGCCGGCCTTGGTCGCCGCCTTCACGAGCGTCGAGGAGTTCCACTCAGTGACGATGACGGGGCGGCCGGCCGAGGCCAGCCACTTCGCGAGAAGACCGAGCTGCGTGGTCTTGCCCGAGCCGTCGATGCCCTCGACGACGATCAGCCGCCCGGGATACTGGTGTGGAGTCGTCAGTGTGTTCAGCATGATTCGCGTCAGCCGCTTCGATCACGACCGTCTTGCCCAGGAGTCTCTCCAGCGGCTCCGCCTGCCGCGCGGAGGCCCACCGCTCGAGTTCGACCGGACCATGGGCGCGGAGTACCAGGCGATACCGGTCGCCGGCCGCCTGCAGTTCCACCTGGTCTACCACCTGCCCGTGACTGCGATCAAGGCTCTCCGCCATGCGCAGCAAGGCCGCTCCGACGCGGACGGCGCGCCGCGCCTGGGGCGGCAGCGACGAGAACTGCCGATTCGACTTCTTCGGCCGACCCCGTCGGTGAGACCGCGCCATCAGCGCGATGGCTTCCACTTCCTCTGGCTCGAACCCCCGCAACCCGCCGTTGTGGATCAGGTAGTACGAGTGCCGGTGATGGCCGATGTACGAAATGTGGCCGCCGATGTCGTGCAGCAGCCCGGCAAATTCCAGCCACTCGCGGGCGCGGTCGCCCAACTCGTGAAGGCCGCGCGTCTGATCGAACAGCGAGAGCGCCAGGCGCGCGACCTGCTCGGAGTGCTCCTGGTACCAGCGGCACCGCTCGCCCAGCTCCACGACGCTGCGGCGGCGGATGTCGGGATAGCGCTCGATGCTGGCGATCCGCTTGCGATTGCGGTCGATGAAGTCCAGCACCAACCCCTCGCGGAGCGCGAGGTCCGACAGCGTGATTTCTCTTGCGCCGAGCAGACGAACGACCGTGTCGAGCAGGACGGCGCCAGCGACCACGAGATCGGCGCGCCGCGAGTCGAGGCCGGGCAGCCGGAGCCGGCGTGCCGTGTCGAGTGCGACCACCTGCTTGCGTACCCGGTGCAACGTCTTGGCCGGGATGCGGGTGTGATGGATGGTATCGCTGTCGAAGAGCCGATGGCCCGCCATCGCCACCTCGCCCAGGCTCAGGCTCGTGCCCGACGTGACGATAACCCGGCTGAAGCCTGCCGCGGTGAGTTGCCGGGCGAAGTCGCCGAACTCTGAGCGGATGTGCTTCACGAGCCGACGTTCGTCGCCCTTCGAGAGCGGATCGCTGGAGACGTACTTGTCGGTCAACCGGATGGCCCCGAGCGTGAAGCTCCGGGCCAGGTGCGTCTCGGTGGCCGTGCCCAGCGTCACTTCCATCGATCCCCCGCCGATATCCACGACCACCGTCGTGCCGCTGGTGGCATCGACGCCATAGACCGCGGCCTTGTGGATCAGGCGGGCTTCCTCGACCCCCGTGATGACCCTCGCACGGATCCCGGTGCGCGCTTCCACCGCGGCGAGGAACTCGCCACCGTTTCGGGCTTCTCGGACGGCGCTGGTGGCCGTGGCGAGGATCTCGTCCACCTGCCGCGAGTCGGCCAGTTGCTTGAAGCGGACGAGCGCTTCGAGCGCCGCCTCGACGGCAGTCGGCGCGAGGGCGCGGCCGCCGAGACCGCCCGCCCCGAGCCGGACCATCTCCTTCTCCCGATCGACAATCTCGAACGAGAGGTCCGCCTTCACCTGGACCACGATCATGTGGATCGAGTTGGTGCCGATGTCGATGGCAGCGAGGCGCATGAAAAGCGAAACCTCCTGGCCCTCAGGGTGACGATCCGAACGCTGTCATGTTACCGTAAACTGTCTCAACGTTGCCCGACTGCATGACGCGCCGGGCCGATTCATTCTGACGACCATGCGCTTGCTGCCGGTTCAGCGCGCGTTCGTACGCCGCGCCCGCGCGCTCGATCGTGACCTGCCCGCCGCCGTCGAAGACGACGTCGAGGCGCTGCACCACGCCCGGGTGGCTTCCCGGCGCCTGCGCGAGATCCTGCCCCTGGTGGGACCTGCGGGCGGCCATCGAGGCGATGGCGAGCTCCGCGCGGTCCGACGCCGCGTGCGGAGGCTCACGCGCGCCCTCGGCGGCGTCCGGGAACTGGACGTGGCGCTGGGCATCCTGGATGCTCTCCGTCAGACTCATCCTGACCTGGCCGAGGCCATCGGCGCTGCGCGCTTGGCCGTCGAGGCGGACCGCCGTCGGCGACGGGAAGAGATGGCGCGGCAGCTGGACGACCTCGACGCCAGGGATCTGGCCGGCGATTTGACCGAGCTGGCACAGCATGTCGGTCAGGGTTCTCCGGTGGAACACGCGATGCGGCTGCGGCATCGCCTGGAGCGGCGCGTCGATCGGCTCGATGCCGCGATCGACGAGGCCGGCGCGCTCTATGCGTTCGACCGGCTCCACCTCGTCCGGATCGCGGTCAAGCAGGTCCGCTATGTCCTCGAGCTCGTGCACGAGTTCGGCCGCGTTCGCACGCTGCGCCTCGTGAACCGGCTGACGCAGTCACAGGACCTCCTGGGCCGCCTGCACGACCTGGAAGTCGCGGCCGGGTACATACGCCGCCAGGGCGGGGCCCACGAGGATGCGCGCGCCAGCGAGAACGAGCGCGTGCAGCGCCTGGTCGAACGCGAAACCAGGGAACTGCACGCGGCGTACCTCGGGCGGGTGGACAAGCTCATCGACGTCATCGCCAGTTGCCGTGGTGAGATCGACCTGAAACTGGCTGTCGGCCCGATGCCGAGGCGACGGGCCGAGAGGAGTGGTCATGGCCGATAGTTATGCTCTCTACGTGATTCGACATGCCATCGCCGCCGACCGGGGCGACGAGTACCCAGACGACGCGATCCGTCCGCTGACGCCGCACGGCACGTCGCGCTTTCGGAAAGTGGCGCGGGGCCTGGCCGCCCTGGAGGCCGAGATCGACGTCATCCTGACCAGCCCGATGGTTCGCGCCCGACAGACCGCGGAGATCCTCTCGCAACAGCTGCGAGGGCACCCGCCAGTGGTCGAGACGGCTGCGCTCGAGCCGGGAGCCAGGTACCAGGACCTGTTCGCCGAACTCGGGCGGCATGCGCGCGTAACGGGGATCGCGCTGGTGGGCCACCAGCCCGGTATCGGCGAGATCGCGGCGCGCCTTGTTGGCCACCGGGGGAGCTTCGAATTCAGGAAGGGCGCGGTGTGCCGGATCGACATCGATCAACTCCCCCCGCCCGGCCCTGGGCGCCTGCGGTGGTTCGCCCCGCCGAAGATGCTGGCCAGCCTGAGCCGCTAAGGCTCTGCCCACGATCAACCCGACACGAACCTGCTGTAGAAGGGGTCGGCGGCCGGCTGGTGAGGCTCAGGGCTCGAGGCTGACCTTACACCAGCAGCAGTGCCAGGAGGGAGATGCCAACGACCACCCAGGCCGTTGGCACGAGGCCGGCCATCGGGACGAGCACGAGGCCGGCCAGGAGCGATCCGACTGCGCCCCCCGCCAGGTCCGCGCCATACAGGCGACCAATCGCCGGACCGTCCTCCAGCCCCGGCATCACGCAGGCGCAGCCGAACAGCGCCGCGACCAGCGTTCCGACAACGAACATCAGCAGCGCCGTCCCGACGAAGCCCGGATCCGCGCCGCCACGGATGAGCCCGGCCGTCGCCGCCCCGACGATACCCATCGTCACGAACAACCCCGCGGTCAACGTGCGCGTCGCGCGCGGTCCCCGACAGGTGCCGGTCCTCCAGTTTCGTCTCTTCTGCGCGAAGTCTTCGACGTCGGGGAAGAGAAACCGTGGGTGTCGGCCGAAGGCCGCTAATAACCCGGCCGAGCTTCTGTGGTTCCGGCTCGACCGGGTTATGGTCCAGGCGCCAGCCGCCAGGCCTGCCATGAAGGCCATGATCAGGACGCCGAGTCGCTCGAACAGTGCGCCGCTCCTGGCCTGGTAGTCGAGCAGGAGCACGGTTTCGAGAAGCGCTCCCACAAGACCCGCCACCCCGGCAATCGCCGTCGCGCGCATCGGGTTCGACCGCCTCGCGAGTGAGAAGAGAAGGGCGGCGAACGCCATGCCCCACGGCGCCGCGCGCCGCCAGGCATCAGCTGTCCCGAGGAGTCCGGGATCGAATCTCACCAGGGACGGAAAGAACTTCGCCAGCCAGTTCAGCGCCGCGAACTGATAGCACGCGGGCCTCGCATCGGAATTGGCATCGGCCTTCACGCGCTCGAGCCGCTCCCGCAACTCGAGACGACGGTCGTTCTCATACAGGTAGCGCAGGTACGCGGGCGTGACGAGCTTGGTGAGAAGACCGCGGTCCTCGAGCCTGCGTGCCAATACGTCTGCCCCGGCCGGAAGGGGAGTGGACGACGCGAGGGCGATCCCACTCGTGCCGTGCAGCACGTCGACGAACGGAAACGCGGAACGCGCGGCGAAGACGAGGCTTGCCGTGCGGAGCGCCAGCAGGGGTGTGAGGACGTTCTCGGGGAGCTCGATCCTGAAGCCCACGACGCCTCCCGGCGCGAGGTGTCTCCGGCATTCGCCGAAGAACTCGGCGGTGTAGAAGCGGTTGGACTGCCCGGACGTCGGCGCCGGCATGGCGACCACGATCAGGTCGTACTGCCCGCTCCGCCTCAGGAAGTCGCGAGGGTCGTCGAACACGGCGGTCGAGCGGAGACCCATCTGGCGTTCGCCGACGCGCACGTAGGTGCGATCGAGTTCTACGACGTCCAGCCGTTCAGGCCCGTGGCGACGGAGCTCGACATCGATGCGCTCGAGCGTGCCTCCGAGCAACAGCATCCGCTTTGGCGCGGGGTGCTGGAGCGCCGTCACATGAGCGAGTTCTTCGTGCAGCGCCGTCTCGCTCTCCTGCACCAGCACATCGTCGAGAAACAGTGCCGTCTGCGAACCGGTGGCCGTTGCGGTCACCCGCGCGTAGGGTGAGTCGCGAGTCTCGACGACGGTTGGATGGGACCACGCGGTCATCAGGAGATCGAGGCGAGGCGCCAGGGACACGGAAGCCGTAATGACCGCCAGCAGCGTCGCTGCCGCGAGCAGCCACTGCCGAACGCGGGGCAACGTCCGACGGTGAACGGCGATGAGAACCAGAGGCGCGAGACCTCCCGTGACCAGCGCGACGGTGAATGTCTGCACGCCGGAGGCGAACGCGGCCGTGGCGACCAGCGCACCGCACACCGCGCCCGCGCTCTCGATGCCGTATGAGGCGGCCAGCGGGCGGCCGGATGCCGCCGACAGCTGCGCGGCCCACCGGAAGGCAAGCCCCAGGATGAAGGACGGCGGCAGGACCGAGACGGCCAGGACGACGGCCTGCCGATCGAACGGCAGGTAGGCCCCGGGCACGCCCCCGAGCAGCCACCGGCTGGCGCGAATCAGCGCCACTTCGGCGGGTAGTGCAAACGCGGTGACCGCGAGGAGCCACGCGAGGCGTCCCCGCGTGGCCACGAGCAGGCGGGGAAGGCAAGCCGCGCCCGCTGCGCCTCCAGCCATCCACGCGGCCAGCGCGATGCCGTACAAGAGTTCGACGCCGTAGAACGCGACGTTCAACTCGCGCAGCAGGACGACCTGGCAGAGGATCGCAAGCAGGCCGACCAGGAACAGCAGCATGGCAGCGATCAGATCACCTGAAGTCCCCTTCCTTGAACACGTCGGCCTGGAACGTCGAGAGCTTCGCGGCGGAACGCCAGCAGCCCTGCGACATGCCGCCCTTGAGGCACAGGTTGTCGAGTATCTCGTCGCGTGTCCAGCCCTCTTCGGTCGCGACCTGCGGGAGGAAGACCGCGGACCGCCGGTCCTTCTGCAACAGCACCCCGTCGCGGCCGACGACGATCGCGTTCGGACCGGCGACCTCCTTGAACGGCGTCAGGACGGAGATCTCGACCTCGAGGTCTTTCAGTTCGTTCGCCCGTACCTTGTCGAATCTCGTGTCTTCGAACGCAGCGGCCAGCGCCATGCTGCCGACAAGCACGCGGAGCGGCCGGCCGGGTACCATCTGGCCAACACACCCGCGCAGCGCACCGCGCTTTCGAAGCGTGACGAAGACGCCCTGTGGGCGATCCATCCCGGCCGAGAAGCCGCGCGCCAGCGGGACCGAGCCGGTCTCCAGGTAGCGTCGGATCGTCTCGCGGGCGAGCGAGAGCATCTGCTTCTTGTCGGCGGCGGTTGGAGGAAGCTCTTGCGCCGCCGGCGAACGAGGCAGGAGCACTGTCGCGTCGGCGCCTGGCTCGCCGGCAGAGAATGCGACCGCGCCGTAGCCCACGACGCGGTCCGGATCGCCGACCGGCAGGTCGCCCGAGTTGGCGTAGCTCACCACCCGGCCTCTCGTCGCACCGAGCGCCCTGGCTGCGGTCATGGCGGCAAGGACCGCAGCCTCGCCGCACGCGCACGTGGCCAGGTTCGGGACGCCGCGCTCGCGGGCCGACACGGCCGCGCGGACACGGTCGGGATCGAGGGTGGCGATGGCTTCGAGCGTCCGGCGGTCGGCGATCACCGCGTCGCGCCACGAGGGCCAGTGGGACAGGTCGGAACTGGCGACAATCAGCGCCTGGCGCCCGGCCAGCAGTTTCGCCAGTGTTCGTCCGAACCGCGTGACGACGCCCGCATCTTCGGACGAGACGACGGCCGCGACGATCGCGGCGTTCGGGAAGAGACGCTGGGCAAACGGGATCTGGACCTCGATGGAGTGCTCCTTCGCGTGCACGTTCGCGTCGGCCACGCAGTCCGGGTCCTCCTTGATCAGCGCAGCGGAGAGCGCCTGATCCACGTGCGCCACGCCGAGCGGGGTGCGGAGGCCGCTGCCCGGGTACACCGCGATTCGCTCGAAGCCGGCCGTGGTGTGGTTGGTTCCCAGGATAACGATCGTGTCGTACTGCTGTCCCGATGCCTGGCGCCAGGCGTCCGCGGCGATCTGCGCCGAGTAGACGTACCCGGCGTGCGGCGCCACGAGCGCGACGGGGCGCTCGCGGCCGCCCGGCATCGCGTCCAGGAGGACCGCGTCGAGCGTGGCGTTCAGGGTCCTGGCGTCGGCCGGGTAGAACTGGCCGGCCACGGCCGGTTCGCGAACGGCCTGGCCGGCCGGGCCGGCGGCCTCGACGTCACCACGGCAGCCCATCGCCAGCGCGAGGCCGACAAGGCCGATCATCAACGTCGTCTGCTTGGTCATGACTGAATCCTCGCGCCGTGACAACCCGTGGCGCGTCCGGGCGACCAGCCGGTCGGCCCTACGACCACACGCCGGCAATCGGTCGCTTGCAGAAGGCGCAGGCGCCGCCCTTCATGTGCATCTCGGTCACGAAGAAACTCTCGCGGCGCACAATCACCTTTCGGCACCCCGGACAGTAGGTGTGGTTGCCGGCGTGTCCCGGGACGTTGCCGATGTAGGCGTACCGGATGCCTGCCGCCATCGCGATGTCTCGCGCCCGCTCGAGCGTGGAAACGGGTGTCGGCGGGAGGTTCAGCAACTGATAGTCGGGATGAAAGCGCGTGAAGTGAATGGGCACGTCCGGCCCGAGTTCGCCCGCCACCCATGAGGCCAACCCCTGCAGCGACTTTTCGGAGTCGTTCAAGGTGGGGACGACAAGGTTGACGATCTCGAGGTGCCGCCCGCTCCTGGCCACCTGCTTGATGCTGCGAAGCACCGGCTGGAGTTCGGCGCCGCACACGGTCCGGTAGAACTCCTCGCTGAAGCCCTTGAGGTCGATCTTCACCGCCGACAGCGACCGGCAGATGTCCGCCATCGGCGCTTCGTTGGCGAAACCGCAGCTCACCATCACCGAGCGCACCCCTCGCGTTCGCGCTTCCTCCGCCACGTCGAGCAGGTACTCGGTGAACACCGTGGGCTCGTTGTAGGTGAAGGCGATCACCGGTGTTCGCCGCGATTCCGCGGCCCGCGCCATCTCGGCCGCCGACGTGAACGGCGCCTCGAGATCTCCCGGGGTGGACTGCGAGAGTTCCCAGTTCTGACAGAACTTGCATCGAAGGGGGCAGCCGGACGTCCCGAACGAGAGCGCGGCGCTGCCGGGCAGGAAATGGTAGAACGGCTTCTTCTCGATCGGGTCCACATGGGTCGAGGCTGGCCGACCGTAGACGAGGCTGCGCAGCACGCCCTTCACGTTCATCCGCGCGCGGCACTGGCCCGACTTGCCCGCCGGGATGTCGCAGTGCTGGGCGCACAGCAGGCATCGCACGCTCGCCGGGTCGTGGGGACGTGCCCTGGCCGGATCGGGCTGGCTCTTGTGGCAGGCGGTGCAGTTGGAGCCGGCAAGCGCGGTCGTGGTCCAGTAGCGGGCCCTGGGCGCGGTCCGCAGGAAATCATCGCCGTCCCCGGCCATCCAGTCGAGGAGCCCGCGACGGGAGCGGGGCGCGCCGATCGCGAGGGCCGAAGCGGGAGGCAGGGCCGCGCCGGCGGCGGCCGACGCCGATCGCGCGGTCGTGGCAAGAAACTCGCGCCGGGAGATCATGGCCCATCCTACACCGGGATGCCTACTCGAGGGCAGACTGCAGTGCGGCGCTGATGTCGGCGAGCTTGTACGGTTTCTGCACGAACCCGGCAAGCCCGTTGTCGGCGAAGCGTTCTCGCAGCTCCTGCGAGTGGTAGCCGCTGCACAGGATGACCGGGAGGTCGCTGGCGATCTTCCGTAGCTCGCGCAGGGTATCCGCGCCGTCCATGCGCGGCATCGTCAGGTCGAGCAGCACGCAGGCGATCGCCCCCGGGTTGTCCTGGATCACGCGGATCGCCTCGAGACCGTTGGAGGCGCCGACCGACCGATGCCCGCAGCGCTGCACCATCCGCTCGGCCAGCGTCCTCACGCTCTCCTCATCGTCAACAACCAGCACCATCGCGGTGGCTTCGGCTGTCGAGGCGGATTGGGCGACAGGCATGTCGGTATGCGACGCCGCTGCCGCCAGCGTCGGCAGGAACACCCGGAACGTCGTGCCCCTTCCTGGCTGGCTGTCGATCTGGATCGCGCCCTGGTGCCCGCGCACGATACCGAGCACCGCTGGGAGCCCGAGTCCGCGGCCGGTGAACTTGGTGCTGAAGAACGGATCGAAGACGCGGACCAGCGTCGCGGCGTTCATCCCGATGCCACTGTCCGCCACCTCGAGCAAGACGTACCGGCCGGGGCGCATCTCCTCCCCGAGGTAGTCGACCAACGGGTGCCCGCTATCGCAACCGACGGCAGAAGTCGTGATGTGATCTGCTGGAAACTGAGAGGGTTGCGACACGAGGCCTCCTGGGGCGGCGGACCGACGGCTCATGTTAGCATGAGGCCTGCGCCGACCGATGGCCCCCGGGAGGAAGCCGTGGCAGTCACAATCGACGTGGGATATGTCGGGGATCTTCACTGCGAAGCGGTGCATGCGCCGTCGGGACAGCGACTCCTGACCGACGCGCCCTTGGACAACGGCGGCAAGGGGGAGGCGTTCTCGCCCACCGACTTGGCAGCGACGGCGCTCGGCACCTGCCTCCTCACCATCATGGGGATCGTCGCCAGTCGGCACGGCCTCGACTTGACGGGGACCCGAGTGCGCGTGATCAAGGAGATGACCGCCGTCCCGGTCCGCCGGATCGGGGCGCTGACCGTGACTATCACCGTCCCTCCCGGCCGCGTGGTGTCGCCCTCGGATCGCGTGCTCCTCGAGCGCGCGGCCGACACCTGCCCGGTTCGCCAGAGCCTGCACCCGGACGTGAAGGTCGCGATGGTGTTCGAGTACGGCGGGAACTGACGATGAAGAGTCGGGGCTGACGATGAGGAGTCGGGGGACGAGGGGAACAGGTATGGCTACCACGGGCAGTGCCATTCAACGCTTCGTGTTTGATAAAACGATGGCCATCGTCGGGGTGTCGAGCCGTGGCAAGGGATTCGGCAACGCAGCCTACAAGGAACTGAAGAGCCGGGGATTCCGGGTCCTGCCGATTCACCCGACGGCCAGAGCGATCCAGGGTGACCCGTGCTGGCCGAGCCTGGCCGCGCTGCCCGAACGGGTCGAACGCGTCCTGGTCGTCGTGAAGCCGGCCCAGGCCGAGGCCGTGGTGCGAGACGCGATTGCGGCCGGAGCCCGTCAGATCTGGCTGCAGCAAGGCGCGGAATCTCCCGAAGCCCTCCAGCTCTGCAAGGACCAGGGCCTGGACGTGATCCACGGGCAGTGCATCCTGATGTTCACCGAGCCGGTGGGATCGTTCCACACGTTCCACCGCTGGGTATGGAAGGTCCTGGGGAAGATCCCGCAGTAGGGACGGTGTTTCGTGCTATCGTAAAACCGCCGCCCGACAAGACAGGAGTGGGTATGAGACTGGGTATTCCCGAGCTGATTCTGATTCTCGCGATCATCCTGCTGCTCTTCGGAACCAGCCGGCTGGCCGGCCTGGGCAAGGGGCTCGGGCAGGCGATCCGCGGGTTCAAGAGCGAAGTGGACACGAAAGACGACAAGCAGGACAAGCAGTAGACGCCAGCCTTGCATCTCGCCACCCACGTCCGCCGATTGCATTCCGAAGAGTGACAACGCACAATCTCCGGGATGTTTCGCATCGGCGTTGACCTCGGCGGCACCAAGATCGAAGCCATCGCGCTGGCCGACGACGGGGTGATTCCGGTCCGGCTGCGCGTGGCCACCCCGCGACACGACTACGAAGGCACCCTTTCCGCAATCGCCAGACTCGTTCACGAGATCGAAGCGAGCATCGGGCAGCAGGCGACGGTCGGCATCGGCATGCCGGGCGCGCTGTCTCCCGCCACCGGCCTGGTCAAGAACGCCAACTCCACCTGGTTGAACGGGAAGCCGTTGGATCACGATCTGTCGGCCCTGCTGGCCCGGCCCCTTCGGTTCTCCAACGACGCCAACTGTTTTGCGCTGTCGGAAGCCAGCGACGGCGCGGCGGCGGGGGCCGCGTGTGTCTTCGGGGTGATCATCGGGACGGGAACGGGCGGTGGGGTGGTCGTCAACGGGCGGCTGCTGACGGGCCCGAACGCCATTGCGGGCGAGTGGGGCCACAACCCGCTGCCGCGTCCGCAGGCGGAGGAGTTGCCGGGCCTCGCGTGCTACTGCGGGCATCACGGGTGCATCGAGACGTTTCTCTCGGGTCCCGGTATCGCGAGAGACCACCAGCGAGCAACGGGCCTCACGCTGGAGCCTACCGAGATCGCGAGACGGGCCGAGGCCGGCGATGCGGCAGCGGCTGCCACGTTCGAGCGCTACGAGGATCGGATGGCGCGCGCGCTCGCGACGATCATCAACGTCATCGACCCGGACGTCATCGTGCTCGGCGGCGGCATGTCGAACGTCGGACGGCTCTACGAGAACGTACCCGCCCGCTGGTCGCGCTACGTCTTCTCGGACCGCGTGGACACGCGCCTGGTGCCTCCGCGTCACGGCGATTCGAGCGGCGTCCGCGGCGCCGCGTGGCTGTGGCCGGCGTAACCTGGCGTCCGCTTGTCGTCGCCGCGCTCATCATCGGACCAGGCACCCTGGATCCGTGCCTCCGAATCCTGAATCCTCTGCTGGCCGAAGGTCAGGCGGCCTCGCGCGACATCGAGGAGGATGGCGCGGTCGGACAGGGCGTCTAGCACGCGCTGGGCCTCCGCCTCCGGCAGCTTCCAGCGCCCGGCCGCGTCGGCCACGGTGAACGGCTTGATGGGCAACTGCGCGACGAGCCCGGCCTCCCGCTCGCTGAAGAGCATCTTCAGGATCGCGAACAGGACGTCCGACGGGGGGGCGCCCAGGGGAAAGCGGTTGATCCGTTCGGCGAGGTCCTGGTAAGCGGACCGGACGGTGTGGTGGGACATGGGGACTCACTTGAGCGCTTCCTCCCCCCCGAATTCTCGCGTCGGCCGCAGCTCTTCCAGGATCTGCTTGTCTTCCGCGCTGTCGGCGCCACGGACCATTCGGCTCAGCAATGCGCCGACGCCGGGCCCGAGCATGTAGCCCTGACCGCACATCCCTTCCGCGTGTACGTAGCCCTCGACCGTCTTCGACCACCCGAGCACCGGCGCGCCGTCTGGCGTCATCGGGTACAGGCCGCGCCAGGTGCGGCGCACCTTGATGTTCGCCAGTTTCGGCATCAGGCCGACCATGCGATTGGCGATCATCGGGAGGTAAACCGACGTTTCACGCCGGTCGGTGCCGACGATGGGCGGGTCGGGCGTGATGCAAAAGACGATGCCCCCAGGTTTGTGCTGGTAGAAGTAGTAGTTGCGAGCGCCCTCGGTCGGGCGGATATCCACGAGCATGGTGTCGAAGAACCGGGCCACCGGCTCGGTAATGCCAGCCTCGTGGCTGTCGGGCACGACCGGGGTGTCGAGGCCAACCGACTGCGCGAGCGGTCGGGCCCAGGCGCCGGCTGCGTTGATCACCGTCTCGGTGGCGTAGCCGCCCTTGTCCGTGCCCACGCCGACGACGCCGTTCTTTCGGCGGATGATGCCCGTCACCCGCTCGCCGAACCGGAACTGCACGCCAAGCTCCACGGCCCGGCGGTAGAACGCCGCTGCCGACATCATCGGCGACGCGGATCCGTCTTCCGGGGAGTACGTGCCGCCACGCAGCCCCACCCGGTTGATGTCGGGCACGAGCGCGATGATCTCGTCGCGGTCCAGCCACCGGATATTGAGGCCATAGCTCTGCTGGATCTTCAGCAGTTCCTCGAGCGAGCGTTCCTCCTGCTCGCGGTAGGCGACGAACACGTAGCCGCCCTGGAACCACTCGATGGCGTCGCCGTGGGACTTCTCCCACGTCGAGAAGATGCGCAGCGATTCGAGGCAGAGACGGATCTTGGCCGGCGCGGAATGCGTGGCGCGAATGCCGCCGATCGCCGCCTTGTTGCTCCCCTGGCCGGGGCCGGCAAACTGGTCGATGACCAGCGTCGAGACACCCGCCTCGGCCAGAAACAGCGCGGTCGGCAGCCCGACGCTGCCCGCGCCGATCACAATGGCATCGAAGGCCTGGGCGCTCATCACATGCCTCCTTCGTGAGCGTCGGTGGCGTGCCGCCGCGGCACATCCTGGACCAGAGCCTCACCTGCCACCACGCCGGCGAAGGCGCCCAGCGGCACCTCCATGAACAGCGGCCGGCGAGTCAGGTCCGCGACCTGGTCGGCCGGGATTCCCTCCTCCCGGAAGATCCGCTTGATCAGGTTCGGGCAGGTCTTGCCGCCGCACGCGCCCATGCCGCAGCGGGTCACCGCCTTCAGGTGGTTCATGTCGCGGATGCCCGAGCGAATCAGCGCGCGGAGCTCTTTCGCCGTGACCCGCTCGCACCGGCACACAATTTCGTCGTCGCCAATCGACTGCTCGAAGCGCTCGGCGCTCTCGGCCTGCCACGGCTCCTGCACGCGAATGCCCGAGATGCGCGGCGCGATGTCGGCCGGCGCCGTCACGCGCACGAGGAGCGTGCGGTCGGCCTCGCGCGGGGCGCGGACGCGCGTCACCTCCACGTTGCCGAGCACGACGCCCTCGCAATCGAGCACGGTCACCGTATCACCCTTCTTGATCCGCTTGGCCGAGAACTCGTACGGGATCACCACGGTCGGCTGCGCCGCGTCTTTCCGGAAGTCGAGGAGCGTGATGGCGAGGCCGGGGCAGATGGCCACGCACTTCTCGCACCCGTCGCACTCGTGGCCTACGAACTCGGGCAGCCCGAGCACATCGTCACCCTCGATCCGGATCGAGTGGTTCGGGCAGATCGAGGTGCACGGGTTGCAGGGAATCTCCTGCGCGCAGTGGAACACCGGGAACACGCCCGTCTGCGTCTCCGGCAGGTCTTCCGTAATCGTCATGCCCGGGCGGGACTTGAGGATCTCGGCCGTGTGGTGCCACTCGGGCGGGACCTCGCCGACATCGCGCCCCAGGCGCTTGGCGATCTCGAGGCCCCGGATCCGCCCGGTGAACATGGCGGCAGACGCCTCGGCGATCTCCTCCGAGTCGCCGGCCGCGACCGCGGGCAGGCCGAACTCGCTCGCCTTGTGCAGAAACTCGTCCACCGGGTCGAGGCCGACCGCAATCAACACGGTGTCGCACTCGAACCGCTTCTCCGTGCCGGGGATCGGCCGCCACTTCTTGTCGATCTGCGCGATCGTGACTGCCTCGACTTCGTCCTTCCCCTCGGCCCGCAGGATGGTGTGCGACGTGTAGACCGGCACGCCCATGCGCACCAGCTTGTCCTTGTGCACCTTGTACCCGCCGCACTCGGGCAGGGCCTCGCAGAGGCCGACAACGCCAATGCCTGCCTGGAGCGCGTGGTAGCCGGCGATCAGGCCGACATTGCCGCCGCCGATGACGAACAGCCGCTCGGTCGGCCGGACGAGATCGCGGTTCACCAGCGTCTGGAACGCGCCCGCCCCGTAGACACCCGGCAGCGTGTTGCCCGGGAACACGAGCGACTTCTCGCGCGCGCCGGCGGTGACCAGCAGGATATCGGGCCGGACGATGACGTACTGCTGGTTGTCGCGGAGGACGCCCACCTGCCGGTCGGAGAAAACCGCGAGGACCGTGGAGTTGAGCCAGATGCGGATGTTCTCGAACTGCCGCGCTTCCTGCTCGAGCCTGGTCGCGATGTCGATGCCGCGCGTGCCGGCGTGACAGGCCTCGATCGACCCGAAGAACTTGTGTGTCTGGAGCACCAGCTTGCCGCCGAGGCGGTGTTTGTCGTCCACGATGAGCGCCCGAACTCCAGCCTTGCCAAGCTCGATGGCCGCCGTGAGTCCGGCGGGTCCACCGCCGATAATGAGGCACTCGACATCGACCGTCTCGATGGGATGTGTCGTCGGCTGGCCCTGGACGTCGGGCAGGACCGGGAGCCCATCGAGCGGCTGCACGTTCATGCCCGGGCGCACGACGACCATGCAGGACTTCACGGGCAGGCCGTCGGCGACGACCGAGCACTGCGCACACTGGCCGTTGGCGCAGAAGATACCCTGGGGTGCGCCGTCCTTCGGATGGTGCCCGAAGGTCCTCACGCCGTTGGCGAAGAGGGCCGATGCGATCGTCTCTCCCTGCCGCGCGAGGAACGGCTGGCCCTGCCAGCAGAAGGCCACGCCGGCCTGCTCCGGGGCGGGGAGGATGGGATGTTCATGAATGCGACGATCGGGCACAGAGATGACTCCTAACGGCGTACGATAAGAACTGGGAGGAAAAAACGTACGAATGCGCGGCGCGCCTGGCGGACGGTCAGAGGGGCTTGCCCCGAAAGGGCCGGAACGCGGCTCGTCTCGACAATCACCGCAGGGAAAGGATAGCACATGCTCACGACTGCGTATGTGGTCGAACCGGTGGACTACGCACGGGCACGACGGCACGTGATGCGCGCCGATCCCATCCTCGGCGCGATCGTCAAACGACACGGGGCCTGCGGCCTTGCCGAGCGGTCCACCGAGCCCCGACTGCGTGCGCTGGCGCGCGCGCTCGTGTCCCAGCAACTGTCGGTCAAGGCTGCCGCCACGATCTTCTCGCGGTTCCTGGCGCTGTTCCCCGACAACGGCTTTCCCGCCCCCGGGGACCTTCTCGCCGTGCCGCTCGAGCAGCTGCGCGAGGTGGGGCTGAGCCGACAGAAGGCGTCCTACCTGCGCGATCTCTGTGCGAGGACGGCCGCGGGCACGTTGCCGCTCGACCGTCTCGACGACATGTCCGACGAGCAGGTGATGGAGACGCTGACCGCGGTGAAGGGGATCGGGCGCTGGACCGCGGAGATGATCCTGATCTTCCAGTTGGGGCGCCCCGACATCCTGCCGCTCGATGACGTTGGCCTGCTGCGGTCGATTCAGCGGACCTACGGCCTGCGACGTCGGCCATCGGCCGCGCAGGTGCTGCGGATGGGAGAGCCATGGCGCCCGTACCGGTCCATCGCGTCGTGGTATCTCTGGGCCGCATTGGACCAATAGGAACCCAGCGAGGCTCCGCCAGGAACCGCCTCCCGACTACCAGGGCCGGCACTACGGCGACGTGGAGAAGATGCGCGCGGCACGGGCGATCGGGTCGCTTGTGATCGTCGCGGAGAAGGACTGAGACGCCTCTGGCCTGCGGATGGGCCAGATCACACCCGGCAGCCACCGGATCGCGGTGCGACCACTCGAACGAGTCCCCGGATTAGTGCCGACCGCTGCCGCTGTTCTTGGTTCAGGGCCGCCGCTGCGCTTGCCAGCCCGGGCTCGGGGGGACATCATATAGAAGAGCGGCGGAGGCACACCTTCGCCCCATCCGTAACGGAGTTCCCATGCCCGACAGAGTGGTCGTCATTACCGGTGCGAGCGGCGGAATCGGCGCGGCGTTGGCCGAGACCCTGGCGCGACGCGGGGACTCGCTCGCGCTGATCGCCCGGCGTGAGCATGCCCTGCGCGAGGTGGCCGCGCGGTGCGGCGACCGCACCCACGCCATCGTCGCGGACGTCACACTCCGGGACGAAGTGCGCCGCGCCGTCGACGATACGCTCGATCGCTTCGGCCGAATCGACGTCTGGGTGAACAATGTCGGCCAGGGGATCTCCCGTGCGCCCTCGCAGCTGACCGACGACGACATCGACGACATGATGCGGCTCAACGTCAAGTCGGCGCTCTACGGGATGCAGGAGGTGCTGCCGCACTTCCTGTCCCGTCGCACCGGCCACGTCATCAACGTGTCGTCGATGCTCGGTCGCGTGCCGTACGTAGCCGACCGATCGGCCTACTCCGGCGCGAAGCACTTCCTGAATGCGCTCACCGCCACCTTCCGCGCCGAGGTGCAGCAGACCTGTCCCGACATCCAGTTCTCTCTGGTGTCCCCGGGCGTCGTCCGGACCGAGTTCGGGCTGAACGCGCGTCATGGCGGGCCCGACTCGCGCCCGATGCCTGACTCGCAGAGCGCGGAGGAAGTGGCCGCGGTGGTGGCGGACCTCGTCGAGTCGCGGCGGCCAGACGTCTACACACGCAAGGGCGCCCACGAGCGCGTGGTGGGTTACTACGCCTCGCTGGCCGGCGACCCGTAGGCCGCACGTCGCATCGAATCCACATCTTGTGAGGATTGCCGAATAGGCTGGGCGTGCTCACGGATCCAGGCGACAGGCCAAACAGGCCAACGATCTGGCGATGGCCCCTCAACGCAGTGTGGGCCGGTCCGAGGGTCGTGTCGTGTCGGCCGGCTCCGCCCTCGAACGCCCACTCGTGCACCACGACGCACGTCGCCCCCGACGAGGCGAGCGCCGACGACGCGATGTTCGGCCGGTCCAGCGGCACGCTGAGAATGTCGCGCCGCCTGCGGTAGCTGGCCGGGAGTTCGCCGCTATAGCCGTTCACAATCGGGTGTCCATGGCGCGCCGAGAAGTAGGCCGCCCGTACGTCGTCGAACGTCGCGCCGAACGGAAATTCGGCGACGACTGTGGCTTGCGGCAGCCGGGCTACGTAGTCGTAGAGGCGTTCCAGTTGCGCATGACCGTCGTATCGGCGAATGTTGATGTCGAACCGCAAAGGCGGCCCGTTCCGGCCTTCATGAACAGGCCGGGCTACCGCTTCGGGATCTCCTCCGCCGTGGCCGGCGCCGCGATGAACGCGAGCGGCTCTCCCTTGGTCGTCGGCGGCGTGCCCACCACGTAGAGGATCTCTCCTGCAAACGGCGCGCGGATCTCCTCGATCGCCCGGCCCTGGAAATCGGTGATGCGTCCAATCAGCGCGCCTTCCGCCACCATGGACCCGCGCTCGACGAGCGGGTAGAAGATGCCGGTGTGCTGGCTGTTGATCACCAGGTTCCGCCCGAGGAGCACGGCGTGCTGGAGAGGGTCGGGGCCCGTGGCCCGCATCTTCAGGTGCTTCAGCACGCCGGCCACGCCTCGCTCGATCCGCTGGATCGATTCCTCATCGCTCTGGCCCATCGCGCCCGATTCGATCGTCATCGCCGGCTTGCCGCGAGTGATCGCGGTGTTCTCGAGATACAACGACGCGGCCGGGTCGGTGGGCCGCCCCTTGTCGAGGATGATGTGGTCCATCCCGAAGGCGAACGCGAGCTGGCGCACCTGCTCGACGAGCGCGGGCGCGGCGTTGATCGTCCAGTAGAGGTACGGCCGCAGCGACTCGTTCGCGTCGCCGCAGTGCAGGTCGATCAGGTACTGCGTGCGAACGATGAATTCGCGCGTGATCAGGTCGGCGATGCGTTCGGAGATCGTGCCGTCCGCCTTGCCCGGGAACACGCGGTTCAGGTTCTGGTGGTCGCCCGGGGTGTAGTAGATGGCGCGTCCAAGGAAGGCCGGCATGTTGGCCACGTGGACCATCAGGATGGTCCCCGACAGCTCCTTCGGGTCGATCGACGCGCGCAGGCGCTGCAGCGCGAGGATGGGCGGATACTCCGCGCCGTGCGTGCCGGCGACAAACGTGATCACGGGGCCTGGCTTCGCGCCGTGCACGATCGAGAACGGGATGATTGTGCCGCTGTCGCTGCCGCGCGCCGGGACCTGTAGTTCACCGTACACGGTGGTGCCCGGTTGTGCGGTGACGCCACCAACCGTGAACGCCGGCTGCGCGTTCGCCCGAACCGACACGAGTCCCATCAGAATCGCAAACAGCGTACCCATCGGTCTCGTTCGCATATGTCCTCCATGTGGCCCACAGTGTAGCGGAAGATCGGACACAGCGGATAGCGAAGCGCTCCGCGTTCCCCGTTCCCTGCTCCCTGCCCCATGATCCCTGATCCCCGACCCCCGATCCCTCCCGTATAATCTCCCCATGAACTACCGCCTGCTCGGCCGCACGGGGGTCCGTGTCTCGCCGCTGTGTCTTGGCACCTTGAACTTCGGCGGGCCGACAGCCGACGAGGACGCGGCGCGCATGGTTGACGTGGCCCTTGCGGCAGGCGTCAACTTCATCGACACGTCCAACAGCTACCACGGCGGCCGATCGGAGGAAGCGGTCGGGAAGGTACTGGCCGGCCGGCGGGATCGTGTCGTGCTGGCGACCAAGGTGCACTTCCCGATGGGCAACGGGCCGAACGACGGGGGGAACTCGCGGCTGCACATCCTGAAGGCGTGCGACGAGTCACTTCGTCGGTTGCACACCGACTACATCGACCTTTACCAGGTGCATCGCCCGAGCCCCGAGATCCCGATCGAGGAGACGCTCGCCGCGCTGACAGACCTGGTGAGGGCAGGGAAGGTGCGCTACATCGGATGTTCCACGCACCCGGCGTGGATGGTGATGGAGGCGCTGGCCGCGAGCGAGCGGCACCTCTTCGCGCGCTACGTGAGCGAACAGCCGCCGTACAATCTGCTCGACCGGCGGATTGAGAACGAGCTCCTGCCGCTCGCTGCGCGTTACAACCTGGCGATTCTGCCCTGGGGGCCGATCGCGCAGGGACTCCTGGCCGGTCGATACCAGGCGGGGGAGGCATTGCCGCCCGATTCGCGCGCAGCGCGCCAGCCGGACAGCATCTACTCGCGCCGGGTCACGCCGCGGGGCATCGAAGCGGGACGCACGTTCGCCGCGCTCGCGCGCGACCACGGCCTGACCCCCGGGCAGCTGGCGCTGCTCTGGTGCAAGGATCAGCCTGGCATCACCTCACCGGTCATCGGGCCGCGCACGATGGCGCAACTGCAGGACCTCCTCCCCGTGCTGGACCTGGTGCTCACCGAGGAACAGCGCGCCGCGTGCGATACAATCAACCCGCCCGGCACCGCCCTAGTCGATTTCCACAACACGGCGCCGTGGATGAAGACCAGTATTGCGTCGTGAGGTGTCTGCCCGCCACGATTTCAACCACAAAGTGTTCTCCGTGGTTGTTCCTTCGTTCAGATGTCGCTGAGCCGTCCGTAGGTCGTGAGGACGATGAGGCCGGCGGCCATGAGGAGCAGGCCGTCGCCGACCAGCACGGCGGGGGCGGAGTAGATGTTGGCGAGGTAGCCTGCCGTCAGGCTGCCGAGGGGCATGCCACTGCGGAACGCCACCATGTAGATGCTCATCACGCGGCCCCGCATCTGGTTGGGGACAACCAGCTGCACCAGCGAGTTCGCCAGCGAGAACACCACGATCTGGCCGATTCCCGCCAGGAACAGCAAGGCGTAGCTGAGAGCCGGCACGCGTGAGAGCGCGAAGGCCGCGATCACCGCGCCCAGACCAACCTGGACCTTCAGCGCCACGGAACCCATCCGCGGGAACCGCCCCATCCACGCGACGATCAGCGCGCCAAACACGGCGCCGGCGCCCTGGAACGCCATCATCTGGCTGTATTCCGTGACGCCGAGGTGAAACACCTTCTGCACGAACACCGGCAGCATCGTGATGAGCGGCATGCCGAGGAACGTCGTCACGAACGCGACGAGGATCAGGCCGAGAAGCGGACCCTCGTGCCGCACGTACGAGAGGCCGCCGCGGAGCTGCTGCAGCATCGGCTGCGGCGGCAGGGGCGTGCGCGGCGGAACGGTGAGCACTATCAGCGACACGATCACGGCCACGAACGACAGGCCGTTGATCGCGAAGCAGAAGACGGTCCCGAGCGTCGCGAGCGCCACACCGGCCAGCAGCGGCCCGATGATGCGCGCCAGGTTGAACTGAATCGAGTTGAGCGCGATCGCGTTGGGCAAGTCCTTCTTTTCGACGAGCGAGGGGACGAGCGACTGGTAGGCCGGCCCGCCGAACGCCTGGGCGCAGCCGTTGAGGAACGAGAGCGCGAGGACGTACCAGACCGTCATCGAGACCGCGTGGCCGGCCGTCCCGTCCGGGGGGCGCACCACCTGGAGATAGACGAGCAGCGCGAGCGTGAACGCCGACATCATCTGGACGTACTGCGACGTCAGCAGAATCCTGCGCCGATCGCGCCGGTCGGCCACCACGCCCCCGATGAGCGTGAAGAGCATGACCGGCAACTGCCCGAGAAACGCATCCAGCCCCAGGTAGAACGCCGAGTTGGTGAGCGTCAGCACCAGCCAGTTCTGGGCGACGTTCTGCATCCACGTGCCGATGCTCGAGGTGCAGGCGCCCATCCAGAGCTTGCGAAACTCGGGGTAGGTGAAAGCCGCGGCCAGGCGCCGGAGCGCCACCCGGGAGGCAGTCGTCGGCGTGAGGGGGAGTGCCCCGGTCGGGCTGGCACCAGGGACAACGGGCGAAGATCCGGCGGCGCCGGTCGAATCGGGCATGGAGCGGAACAAACTCATGGTAGCACGCAGTTGCCTCTTGATTCCCGGCGTGGCTTTCGCTATATTTTCGTGAGCGAAAGAAAAGCGAAATACTATAGGGCCTGGCAGTTATGGCAAAAAGCGCACTCGCCCGCACCGACCTCGAAGCGCTCCTGCGGGCGCGAAAACTCGACCGTACGCTCCACCAGCCGGGCGACACGGCCGCGCCGGAACGAACTCCGCGGCCTTCGGACACGGTGCTGCCCACCGGCCTCACCCTCCTCGACCAACGCCTGGACGGCGGCCTGCCGCGCGGTCAGATGTCGGAGGTCGTCGGGCCGCGTTCGTCCGGCCGGGCCACCCTGATGTGCGCGGCGCTGGCGGCGGCCACCGGCCGCGGGGAATTGACGGCGCTCGTCGATCCGCTCGATACCTTCGATCCTGAATCCGCCGCGGCCACCGGTGTGGACCTCGAACGCCTGCTCTGGCTCCGCGGCGAGGGGACGACGATGGGGGCGTGGCCGCAGCGAGAGGCGGGGAAGGGGTTGGAACGGCTGCTGGAGCGCGCCCTGAAGGCGCTCAACCTCGTGCTGCAGGCCGGAGGGTTCGACCTGATCGTCCTGGATGTCGCCGAGGTGCCGCCCGAGGCCATCCGGCGGCTGCCGTTTACCACGTGGTTTCGTCTTCAGCGGGTCATCGAAGGCAGCCGAACGGTGTGCCTGTTGCTTGGCCCCGCGCCGATGGCGCGCAGCGCCGAAGGAGTGAGCATCCACCTGGCGCCGGCGCATGGCGAGCGCGGACGATGGACCCCCCGGCTGTTCCTCGGCCTCGACATCCACGCGCGCATCGTCCGTGCACGCGATCCGGAAGAAGGGCAATGCCGGCTGTCGGCGAGGGCGTAGCGAATGCCGTGGTTGTCGAAGCGTAGTCATTGAGCAGCGTGACACTGCATGTTTGCGTGCCTGTTCCAGCCGTCGTCGCAGGGCAGTCTTTTCGAGGTCGTCGCTCGCGCGGCTGCAGTCCTGCCCTGCCACGGCGACGGCGCCGCGCACGACAGCGGTGTTGCAGCCGATCCGATCGAGGCGCTCGCGCGCGAGTTCTCGCCGCGCGTGCAGGGGCATCAGCCCGGCCTGGTGTCGCTCGACATTGCCGGCCTCGGCCGACTGCTCGGCACGCCGGCGGATATTGGCGGCGAGTTGCGACGCGCGGCCGCGGATCGCGGGCTGCGTCTCCACATTGCGCTGGCGCCCACGCGAACGGCGGCCATGCTGCTGGCCCTCGCCCGTGCGGGCGTGACCGTGGTCCCGCCCGGAGGCGAACGCGAGGCGCTGGCGTTGCTTCCGCTGAGCGTGCTTCGACAGCTTCCGCCCAGGCGGCCGGACGCCCGGCGCTCGAAGAGCAGAGAGCGCCAGCAGGCGGACACAGGGTCGGCTGTCGTCGATCTGCTCCGGCGCTGGGGGCTCAGGACGCTGGGCGACCTGGCCGGACTGCCTGTCCGCCCGTTGTCGGAGCGGCTGGGACAGGACGGTGTGATGTGGCAGCGGTTGGCGCGCGGGGAGGACCTGCAGCCGCTCATTGCCACCGAGCCCGACGTGCCGATCGAGGAAACGCTGGATCTCGAGTGGCCGGTCGAAGGACTCGAGCCGCTCTCGTTCGTGCTCGCGCGGATGTGCGAGCCGCTCAGCGATCGGCTGGCCGTGCTGGACCTGGCGGCCGTGGTGCTCCACCTCTCGTTCCGCCTCGTGTCGCGCGAGACGGAGACGCGGGAGTTGCAGCTGCCGGCGCCAATGCGGGATCCCAAGGTGCTGCGGACGTTGATCCTGCTGCACCTCGAATCGCACCCGCTGCCTGGCGGTGTCGATCGCGTGGCGCTCCGGGTAGACACGGCCCCCGCGCGCGTCACGCAGTTCTCGCTGTTGTCGCGCGCCCGGCCGTTTCCGGAGCAGATGGCCACGCTGCTCGCGCGCCTTTCCGCGCTGCTCGGCGACAGCCGTGTCGGTGCGCCCGCGCTGGTCGATTCGCATCGCCCCGGCGTGTGTGCGATGGCCAGATTCCCGGGAGGCAGCGAGACGGGCCCTGCATCTGCGGACGATCCCACGGCATCCACACGCGAGCCCCGTGTCGCGATTCGCCGGTTCCGCGTCCCGGTGCCGGCTCGGGTGATGGTGAAAGAGGGGAGGCCGGTGCGCGTGACGACGGAGCGGCGCGGCCTGGACGGGGGAGTGGTGGCGTCGGCCGTCGGCCCGTGGCGCACCTCCGGCGAGTGGTGGCGAGTCGAAGGGTGGAACCGCGACGAGTGGGACGTGTCGCTGGCCGACGGCGGCGTCTATCGCGTCCATCGCGATCGGTCGCGCGACCGCTGGTTCATCGACGGCATCGTGGATTGAGCCATGTCGTACGTCGAACTCCACCTCTCCTCGGCTTTCAGTTTTCTCGAGGCGGCTTCGCTGCCCGAGGCGCTCGTGGACCGCGCGGCGGAACTCGGCTACCCGGCGGTGGCACTGATCGACCGCAACGGCGTGCACGGCGCGCCCCGTTTTCACAAGGCCGCGACGGCGGCCGGCCTCCGCGCGATCATCGGGTCGGAACTGACGATGCAGAGTGGTCAGTTGCCAGTTGCCAGTTGTCAGTCGTCCACGCGGCGTGATGCACTGACCACTGACCACTGGCCACTGGCCACTACGTTTCGCCTCCCCGTCCTCGTCGAATCCCGCGAGGGGTACCAGAATCTCTGTCGGCTGCTGACCCGCATGAATCTCCGCTCGCCCAAGGGCGAGGGGGCGCTGGCGCTCGACGAACTCGATGGCCACACCGCGGGGATGGTGGCGCTGGTCGGGCGCGAGGCGTTGCGTGGTGGGCGGCACGGCGTGGGCGGCCTGGTGGATCGCCTCGTCGGCCTCTTCGGCCGCCCAAACGTCTACCTCGAATTGCAGCGGCACCTCATCAGGGACGAGGAAGCCGACAACCAGGCGCTGATCGCTCTCGCCTCCGCGTTCCACGTGCCCGTGGTGGCCACCAACGGCGTCCGCTTTGCGGCGCCCGAGGACCGTCCGCTCTACGACGTGCTCACCTGCATCCGCCACAAGACGAACCTCGGGGCGGCGGGGCGCAAGCTGGCGTTCAACGCCGAGCGATACCTCAAGTCGCGCGAGCAGATGGCGGATCTCTTTCGCGATATTCCGGACGCCGTCGCCAGCACGGCGGCGCTCGCCGATCGCCTCCACTACACGATGGCGGACCTCGGCTATCGCTTCCCCGACTACCCGGTGCCTGCCGGGGAAACGATGGCGTCGTTCCTGAGGAAGATGACGGAGGTGGGCGCCCGCGAGCGGTATCGCCCGTACCACGATCGCGCCAGGGCGCAGATCGCGCGCGAGCTGGATCTGATCGAAAAACTGAATCTTCCCGGCTATTTCCTGATCGTCTGGGACATCGTCAACTTCTGCCGCCAGCAGGGGATCCTGGCGCAGGGCCGGGGATCGGCGGCCAATAGTGCCGTGTGCTACAGCCTCGGCATCACGGCGGTGGACCCGGTGGGAATGGACCTGCTGTTCGAGCGTTTTCTCTCGGAGGAGCGCGGCGAATGGCCTGATATCGATCTCGATCTTCCCAGCGGCGATCGGCGCGAGCGCGTCATCCAGCATGTATACGAGAAGTACGGCGAGTACGGGGCGGCGATGACCGCCAATGTGATCACGTATCGCGGCCGCAGCGCGGCGCGCGATGTGGGGAAGGCGCTCGGGATCGAGCCGGATCAGGTGGACCGCCTGGCGAAGGTGATACACCACTTCGAGTTCCACCCTTCGGCCGGCTCAGGGCGTGATGAGCCTGTCGAACCGCGGGACGAGCGCGAGACGCTGGCGAAGTACCTGGACGAGGCCGGTCTCGACTCGGCGGAGCCGCGCATGCGCCTGTTCGCCGAGTTGTGGCAGCAGGTCCAGGATCTGCCGCGGCATCTCGGCCAGCACTCGGGCGGCATGGTCATCTGCCAGGGTCGTCTCGACAGCGTCGTCCCGCTCGAGAACGCGAGCATGCCGGGACGCGTCGTGGTCCAGTGGGACAAGGACGACTGCGCCGACATGGGCATCGTGAAGATCGACCTGCTCGGCCTCGGCATGATGGCGGCGCTGCAGGACTCGTTCGAGATGATCAACCGGCAACGGCCGCGCACCGCGACGCCGCTCGGCTTGTGGAACCTGCCGCAGGACGATCCCGGTGTCTACAGGATGCTGCAGGCGGCCGACACGATCGGCGTGTTCCAGGTGGAGTCGCGGGCGCAGATGGCCACGCTGCCGCGCCTCAAGCCGGAACACTTCTACGACCTGGTGGTCGAGGTCGCGCTGATCCGGCCTGGGCCGATCGTCGGGCAGATGGTGCACCCGTACCTGGATCGCCGCGCCGGTCGCGAGAGGGTGACCTATCCGCACCCGTCGCTGGAGCCGATCCTCGCGCGGACGCTTGGCGTGCCGCTCTTCCAGGAGCAACTGCTGCGGGTCGCGATGGTCGCGGCGGGATTCAGCGGCGGCCAGGCCGATGAGTTGCGGCGGGCGTTCGGGTTCAAGCGGTCCGAGCGGCGGATGAAGCAGATCGAAGTGCAGTTGCGCGAAGGGATGACGCGGAAGGGAATCACCGGCAAGGCCGCGGACGACATCGTGCTGTCGATCGCGTCGTTTGCGCTCTACGGCTTTCCCGAGTCGCACTCGGCGAGCTTCGCGCTCCTGGTCTATGCGAGCGTGTACCTGAAGGTGCACTACCCCTCGGCGTTCTACGCGACGCTGCTCAACAACCAGCCAATGGGGTTCTACCACCCGGCGACCCTGGTCAAGGACGCGCAGCGCCACGGCGTGCGCTTCGCGCCGGTAGACGTGCAGCGCTCGGACTGGCCCTGCACGGTCGAGGAGGATGGCACGGTGCGCCTCGGGCTTCGTTACGTCGCCGGCCTGCGCGCGCAGGTGGGGATGGCGATTGGGCGACCCTGCCCTCTCGGCAGGCCTGTGGACCGCCCCGGGGTGCCGTTCCTCTGCCCGAAATGCCGGTGCGACGACGCGTCGATGCTCGAGGTGGTCACCGATGCCCGCGGTGCCTCAGGGTTCTGCAACAACTGCGCGCACGACTGGCCGCTGAACGGCAGGGGCGATCGGGATGTGGATGAACGGTGTCGGGGCGACCGGCCGGTCGCCCCATCTAGGTTCCGTTCGGTTGAAGATCTCATCGCCCGGACCGGGATCAATCGCGAGGAACTCTCGGTCCTGGCCGAAATCGGCGCGCTCAACGCGTTCGGCCACACCCGCCGCGAAGCGCTCTGGCAGGTCGAACGCGCGATCCGTCCGGCCGGGGACATGTTTTCAGATTTTCAGATCGCAAGGTCTTCAGATGAGGAGTGTCCCCTTCCTGTCATGTCGCCCGTCGAGCGCCTGGTCGCGGACTACGAGGGCACCGGCCTGACGATCGGCCCGCACCCGATGGCCATGCGGCGCGAGGAGATGAGTCTGCGGGGCGCGCTCCGGGCCTCCGATCTGCCGCGTCAGCGCCACGGCCGCCGGGTGCGGGTGGCGGGCGCCGTCATCACGCGCCAGCGGCCGGGTACGGCCAAGGGATTCGTGTTCCTCACGCTGGAGGACGAAACTGGCATTGCCAACATCATCATCCGGCCCGACCTGTTTGCCGAGCAGCGCATGGCAGTCATCCACGAGCCGTTCCTGCTGGTGGAGGGAATGCTGCAGAACCAGGAGGGCGTCACCTCGGTGCGCGCCGAGCGGATGGAAGGCATTGCAGGCACCCGCGTGGACGTGGAGGCCCGGGACTTCTACTGAACCTGGGGATCCTTCCGCCTCCCGCCTTTCCGCCCTGGCACCTTCTGCCCCCCTCTCCGCCTCTACTTTCCCCGCAAGGAGGTCGGCAGCATGTCCTTCACCTGCCGCCAGGTCATCGGACCGAGCATGTCCAGCGCGGCCACCGACGGGGCGGCGTAGAGAACCTCGCCGATCAACGGGGCGGGGCTGGCCTGTCGCGCGAGCGGCGAGGGCAGCGGCGTGGTGCCGAACGCGGTCTGCGCCGCGTCACAATTCGGGCAGGGCGCCGAGTACGACAACAACCAGCTGAGTGGCGCTGACGGCCTGAACACCAGCGGTTTCGGCCGCGCCACCACGATAATCGACGCCCGGTCGAACCGCTGGACAATCGGGATCCGTTTCCCGTCGTCTTCGACGAAGGCGGCCCCGAAATACTGCTGCGGAGAGTCGCGCATCAGGGCGAGAACCTGCTTGCGCAGGTCCCTCGACGCGACGGCTGACAAATCGACGGTGATGAGGGCCTCGGCGGTCGTGCCGACCACGTGGCGCTCGAGCCTCCGGCCGTCGGTGAGCACGACGACCACCGAGGTGGAAGGCGGGACAGCGGACAGGTCCGCCCACCCCGTTCGTCGAGCGGAGGGCTCGTTTGCGGCGCCCGCGAGGAGCGCGCCGGGGACGCCCGTGGCCAGCAGGAGAAGCGCCGCAACAACACGCCGGGATCGCGCGCGGTTCATGGACACCTCGCAGTGCAAACAGCGGACAGCGAACGGCCGGCAGCTGGCAGCCGACAGCGAACAGCGGGCAGAAACACCGTAGGGGCGACCGGCTGGTCGCCCGCGGACAGCCAACGGCCGACAGTTGCCAGCGGATCGCCAGGAGCCCAGGGCCGAAAGCCGAGGCCATCACTGGCAGGCGCGGCTCGAGTGGTCAGTCCCGGAACCCATAGTCCTCGATCAACGTCTCGATGATGCTCGCCTGCTCGAGCGACAACCCTTCCGTCTTGAAGCCGACGTCCCAGAAGTCGGGGTTGACGTCGGGCCGGCACCACAGGCTCGTCGCTTCGAACTCCAGCGCCTGATCCTCGCCCGGTTCGCCGGGCAGGGTCAGGCGGAGGGGGAGGGTCTCGCCGGTCTGCATCTCACGTTCCGTCATCAGCATCACCCCGTCGGGGGTGATGTCCACCAGGTGGCCGACCAGGCCTCGGTCCTGTCCGGTAGTGACCTGCAGGTAATAGACAAGATGACGACGTTTCAACCTGCGACGACTCTGCATGGCTGACTCCTCGGGGGGCCGGCCGCTTTCGGTCAGGCTATTCACGGTAGTTCCCGAACTGCAGTTCGACGCCGAAATCCTGTTCCTTCAGCAACGCCATCACCGACTGCAACTCGTCGCGCGACGGCGACGAGATCCGCAGTTGGTCGCCCTGGATGGCCGGCTGCACTTTCCTGAGTTTCCGGTCCTTGAGAAACTTGGCGATGTCGCGCCCCGCCTCGGTGGGGATCCCCTGCTGCAGGGTGATCAGGCGGCGGACGGTGTCACTCGCCCCGCGTTCGATTTCGCCCCGCTTCACGTTTTTCAGCGGCACCTTCCGGCGGACCATGCGCGTCTCGAGCACTTCCCACAGCGCCTGCAGCTTGAACTCGTCGTCAGCCGTCAGGGTGAGGGTGCCCTCCGGGCGGTCGAAATCGATCGCCGCCTTCGACCCCTTGAAGTCGTACCGCTGGCCCACTTCTTTCCGGGCCTGGTTCACGGCGTTGTCCACTTCCTGGAGATCGACCTTCGAGGTGACGTCGAACGATGGCATGGACGGTATCTTACATCCGATGGCCCTGAATCCGGCTGAACGGTCCAGACACGGGGCGAACGGGCGGAGAGGGAGGTTGAACGGGCATGGCAGATGAGAGGCGCCCTGAAATCATTGATTCCAGAGAGTTTACGTCCGTCCGTTCGCTTGCGCGAACCGAGGTCGTCTGGTAACATTGCGACGCTATGCGCAAGGTTCCGCTGGGGCAGTCGCTCCGCATCATCCGTCAGGGTTCCCTCAACTGGCGAGCCGAACGCCCCATCGTCGTTTCGTTCGAGGTTACCGACTCGTGCACCTGCTTCTGCAAGCACTGCGATCATGGGGGGCTTCGGGACATGTCGCGGGACATGAAGCCGGCCGATTACAACCGATACATGCAGGAGCTCAGGCCGGTCGTCGTCCAGGTGTCGGGCGGGGAACCGCTGATGCGCGAGGACCTCGCGGATGTCGTCCGGGCGATCCGGCAGCCGAACGGCCTGCCGTTCATCATCCTGGTGTCGAACTGGTCGCACATGACGCTCGAGCGGTACGTCGGGCTGTGCCAGGCGGGCGTCGATCAGTTCAGCGTGAGCCTCGATTTTCCCGACGAGCGGCACGACGATTTCCGCGGCCACGCCGGACTGTACGACCACCTGAGCGAGGTCGTGCCGGCCGCCGCGAAGCTGGGGTACGACAACATCTGCCTCAATAACTGCATTACCTCGGAGAACGTCGAGCACATCAACGCCGTGGCGGACAAGGCGAAGGAGTGGGGTGTCAACATCAACTACAGCGCCTACACGCCCCGGCGCACGGGGTGTCGCGACTACTTCCTGACGACGCCCGAGCAACTCGAGACGCTCCGCGGCGAGTTCGCCCGCCTCAAGACGCGAATCGACAGCCGCTGGGTGACCAACTCGGTGACGACGATTGATGCCACGCAGCGCTACTTCGAGACCGGCGGCGCGCCGGACTGCAAGGCCGGCCTGCGCTGGCTGGTGGTGACGTGCGACGGCAAGCTGCAGCCGTGCTCGATGCAGTTCAAGCGATACGACCTGCACGACCAGGCGAAGATGGTGAAGGAGTTCACCTCGCACAACGCGTGCGACGAGTGCTACGTGGCCATCCGGTCGAGCCTCGACAAGCCGTTCCCGCAGTTGCTGGCGGAGAACGTGAGCGGGTTCTTCTCGTTCAGCAACACTGCGCCGGGGAAGTAGGGGCGACCGACGCGTCGCCCCTGCCGTGCCATCCTGTTCCACGCCGTTCTGTTCCTCGGTTGACTTCTGTTTCCCGCGCTTCGACAATACCCCGACTCATGCTGCACGGCGTTGCCTGTGTACTGACCGCTGTCGCCCTCCTGGCCGGGACCTGTCCGGCGTTCGCGATGCGTGATACAGAGCCCGCCGGCCCCGCCTTACGAATTCTCGGCCGCGTCGTAGATCCCAAGTCCCGGGCAGGCATCGGCTCCGCGCACGTTCTGCTCGATAACAGCGCCGCCGAAGTGACGACGGCGGCGGACGGCGCATTCGAGTTCTCCGACGTTCAACCTGGTCGCCATCGGCTCGTGGTCACGCTGGAGGGGTTCGTGGCGTCCGCGCCGGTGACGGTGACCGTGGAGGAAGGCACGGTTGCGCGGGTGGAACTGGAGTACGGCCTGGCCGTGACGACTGAGGTGAGAGGTTCGACGGCGGACTCCCCGGCGGCACCGCCTCCGCCCGCCCTCGGCGCCGCCGTCCTCACCGGCTTGCAGGTTACGTCGGCTGTCGGCGGCCTTGACGATGTCTTCCGGGTCATGCAGTTGCGCCCGGGTATCGCCCCTTCGCAGGACGACCGGAACGACCTACTGGTTCGTGTCGAAGGCGTTGAAGCAGTCGCAGCCGGTCCTGCAGTGGGGGCTGACCCCTGTCGCCGGTATCCGCATCGAGTTCTAAGTCGTCCATCTCAATTCGTCTTCCTTTCGGGGTCCAGCTTCAGGAACCGCCGACGAGTGCCGATAACGATGGAGACGGAACTAAACGAATAGGTAGACGAACCGCATGAAGAAGGTCTTGATGACCGACGTCCAGGACGTCTACCTGCAGCTCGACCACGAGCTGGCGGGCACCCTGGCGCTCTGACGGTATGAAGGCGGCTGATGTGATCGTGGAGCAAGACCTGCTGGCGGCGCTGCCCAAGCCGATCGCCATCGTATCGGCCCGGCTCGACGTCTGCTTTGCCAATCAGGCGTTCTCGGAGCTATTCCGCTGCCGCGGAGAGGACTGCGAGGCGTTGACCGAGGCGGTCCGGTCCTCGCCCACGCTGAACAACGCGCTCACGCGCGCCGTGTCGAAGCTCCGCACCGTCGGATGGACGAGCGACTGCCGGTGGTCGCCGGCCGCCGACGATGGGCGGGTGTTCGACGTGCACGTGACGCGCGCCCGCCTGGATACCTACGTCGCCGTCTTCGACGAGATCTCCCAGCACCTGAAGATCGAGGAGATCCAGAGCCGTGCCCGAGGGTACCTCGAGGCGGTGCTCAACCACCTGGAGCTCGGCGTCATCGTCCTCGACGCCAATTTCAACACCACCTTCTTCAACAAGGACCAAGCCGCGCTGTTCAAGCGGCTGGGAGTCGAGAAGTCGATCTTCGAGATCATCGGGAACCCGATCAGCGAGACGTACCCGGTCCTCACGCCCGAGGAGTGGGAGAGCATCTACTCGCGCGTGTTGCGAACGGGCGAGATGGTGACCTGTGCGAAGCTGCCGTACCCGCGGTCGAACCCGGTCAGCTACTTCCTGGTCAACTTCGTGCCGCTGGCGGCGGAGGAAGACCGGTTGCCGGGGGCCATCTGTATCACGGACGATGTGACGAAGACAGTCGGCCTCGAGAACGAGTTGATCAGGAAGGAGCGCATGGCCCTGGTGGGCCAGATGACCATCGCGCTCAACCACGAAATCAACAACCCGCTGACCGCGATCCTGGGAATCGCGGAATCGCTCCTCTTCAACCAGACCCTGACGCGCGACCAGGTGACCCGGGTCGAGACGATCCGCAACAACTCGCTGCGTATCGTGGACGTCACCCGGCGGTTGCGCGAGATCGAGGAGATCCACCTGACCGAGTACATCCAGGGCGGGCCGATGATGGTGGACCTCCACGCCTCGGGGAAGAGCCCCGGCAACGGGGACAGGTAGGGCTGAGTTCTCGCAGTTGCCGACCCCATTGATTCCCACCACGCCGATCACTTTCGCTTGACCGCCGTCATCATGATCTCGACGAGGCCTTCTGGCGAGACCAGGCCGGCCTTGACGGTTGCCCGCGCCGGGAACGACTTCCCGAACACCTCCCGGTAGGCGGTGTTCATCGCGGCGAAGTCCTCGAGGTTCGGCAGGTAGACGATCGCGTCCACCACGTCGCTCCACTCGAATCCGGCACCCTTCAACGTCCGCCCGAGGCGCGCCAGCGTTTCCCGCGTCTGGCCTGCGGCATCGCCCTTGGTCGCGTCCGTCGCCCCCATCATGCCTGACAGGAACAGCCGGTTTCCTGTTCGGATCGCAGAACTCAGCAGGGGACTCGGCTTGCCCGGGGTGCCGTCCGCGCCCGGCGTCGTCAGGACGTCGCGCTGGCCTCCCTTGACGGCTGTCATCGTGATTTCCACCAGGTACTGCGGCGCTGTCAGCGCGGCCTTGACCGTCGCGCGGACCGGCGGGTTCGCCAAGAATGCCGTCCGATAGACGGCGTTCATCTCCTGGAACATGGTGGTGTCGGTGATGAACACGCGCGACGACACGATGTCCGCCAGGGTCATATCGGCGGCGGCCAGGATGTCGCGGGCATTCTGCAGCACGGTTTGCGTCTGCGTCTTCATGTCGCCAGGGGCCGCCGTGTTGTCCTTGCCGTTGCGCGAGACCAGGCCCGACAGGAACAGCGTGTGTCCCGACTGGATGCCGTAGCTGTACGGGCTGGGCGACCGCAGCCACGATGCCGGGTGGATGACCCGGCGTTCGACGCCGCTCGGCAGGGCCACCATGCTGATCTCGACGAGGGCCTCGGGTACGACGAGGTCCACGATGACCGTTGTTCTTGTCGGCGGGTCCTTCGGCCAGTACTTGCCGTACACCTCGTTCATCGCGGCGAAGTCCGCCTGGTTCTTCAGGTACACCGTGACCGCGGCCACCTGTTCCATGCGCGAACCGTTCTGCTTCAATAGCGCGGCGAGATTGTCCAGCACGCGCGCCGTCTGCGCGCGCACGTCGCCGGCCACCACCCTGCCGCCCGCATCGGCCGGGAGCATGCCGGCGAGATAGACGAGGTCGCCGGCCACGACGGCCGGGCTGAACGGCGCAGGCAGGGCAGGCGCCTGCGGCGCGGCCGCCGCCGGCAGGGCCGCAGCGAGCGCCACGACGAGAACGAGAGCAACGTGTCTCATGAGTGCCTCCGATCGCGACCGGGTGTCTGGGAACATCAGGTACAATGCACGGTGACGCCGCGCGAAGGTGCTCGGCGATGTCCACGACAGCGGAGCCTTCGCGTGATGATTGAGCGACGTCGTTCGAAACTCCATGGGTGGGGCGTATTCGCCACCGAACGCATCCCCAAGAACAAGCGCATTATCCACTACGCCGGCGAGAAGATCACCAACCGCGAGAGCGCGACGCGGGAACAGGTGTATCTCGATCAGGGCACGATCTGGTGCTTCAAGTTGAACAGCCGATGGGTGATCGACGGGGCGGTCGGCGGCAACGTGGCGCGGTTCGTCAATCACTCGTGCACGTCGAACTGCTACGCGCAGATCGTGGACGGCGTCATCTGGATCCGCGCGGCGAAGACGATTGAAGCGGGTGACGAGCTGACCTACAACTACCAGACCGAGGGCGAGAAGAGCATCCAATGCCGATGCCGGCCCGGCTGCAGGACGAGGCTGTAGTGCATCTGTTCTACCTGCACGGCTTTGCCTCGTCACCCGACTCCGGCAAGGCCGCCTACTTGCGCGAGCGGCTCGCGCCGCTCGGGCTGAGGTTACACGCGCCAGACTTCAACCAGCCTGATTTTTCCACGCTGACCGTATCGCGCATGATCGGGCAGGTGCGGGAGGCAATCGGCCGGCTGGAGCCCGGGCCGGTCGCTCTGGTCGGTTCGAGCCTGGGCGGGTTCGTGGCGATCCATGCGGCGGCCCGGGAGCAGGGAAGCGACGCGGCCCATCCGATCACCCATCTCGTGCTGCTGGCGCCCGCCGTGGATTTCGCGTCCGGCCGTGACGGGTGGCTGACCGGCGCGGAACTGCAGGAGTGGCGACGCACGGGTCGTCGCGAGGTCTTCCATTACGCCTACGGCCGCACGTACCAGATGCACTTTGGCCTCTACGAAGATGGCCACGGCTACGACGCGTTCCAGACGCGCCCCGACGTTCCCGTGCTGGCGTTCCAGGGCGTCCGCGATATGGTGGTCAAGCCCGAACGTGTGACGGCCTGGGCCGCCGCCCGGCCGAACGTCACCTTGCGAACGCTGGACGACGACCACCAGCTGCAGGCGCACATGGAGCAGATCTGGCTGGAGAGCGCCCGGTTCCTGGGCCTTCCCGGACAGTAGGTCATGATCCGTCTCACCGGCTGCGCGGCGCTCGGTGTCTTGCTGTTGGCGTGGCTCCTGGCGACGCCCGGTGCCGTTGGGCCATCACCACAGCCTCCCGCTCCGATCGCCACTCCCGCATACCGCGTCATCGACATCGCGTCGGGCCGGACCCTGGCCTCGAGCCGGGAGGACGTGCTCCGCACGCCCGTTCTGCCAGGGTCGATCCTCAAGATCGCGACGCTTGTCGCGGCGCTCGAGAGCGGCGTGATCCGGCCAGAGACGCGGATGCTGTGCCCGAGGCAGATCGAGATCGAGGGGCGCCGTTATTCCTGTTCGCATCCCGACGTCGGCCGGCCGATTGGGCCAGCCGAAGCCCTCGCCCATTCTTGCAACGGCTACTTCGCCTCCATCGCGACACGGCTGCGGCGGGAGGCGCTGGACCGGGCGCTGGCGCAGCTCGGCCTGCCCTCGTCGTCGCCGTCGGTGCCCATGGCCTCGGCGGCACTGGGTCTCGAAGGTACGCGGATGTCCGCCGAGCAGTTGCTGGCGGCGTTCGTGCGCATCACGACGGAGGCGCCGGCCAGGATGCGCAACGACACCCGCGCGGTGGTGCTCGAGGGACTGCGCGGCGCGGCCGAGTATGGCACGGCGAGCGTGTTTGGGAACCGTGGTCTTTCGGCGCTTGCAAAGACCGGGACCGCGCCGATGCCGGGTGGCGGATACGAGGGCCTCGTCGTCGCGGTGACGCCGGCCGTCCGCCCCACTCGTGGCATCGTGCTGATGGCTCCGGGCGCCGCCGGGTTCGACGCGGCGCGCCTGGCCGCCGATACGCTCGCAGCCCTGCCGCCGGTGGGTGCGACCGCGGGTCCCCGTCCGCGGGGCGAGACGCCTACCGTGTCGGCCGGCCGCGGGCGCCGGGTGGTTCGGGTGGGCACCGCTCGCCGTGACGATGGCTACGACATCGTGACGGTTCCGCTGGAGGAATACGTGGCGCGCGTGGTTAGCGCGGAGGCTTCGCCGTCGAGAGGCGTCGAAGCTCGCAAGGCGCTGGCCATTGTCGCTCGGACCTTTGCGCTGCGGAATCAGGGCAGGCACGGGCGGGACGGGTTCGACCTCTGCGACCTGACGCACTGCCAGGTGATGGGCGCGCGCACGAGGGGGGGCGACGAGGCGGCGCAGGCGACGGTCGGCCAGTCGTTGTTTGCCGCCGGCCAGCTGGCGGATGTCTTCTACACCGCGTCGTGCGGTGGACATTCGGAGCGCCCTTCGTCTGTCTGGCCTGGCGCGGCAGACCCCCCGCACCTCGCGGCTCGCGCGGAGCCGGAGTGTCGCGACGACAGTTCCTGGCAGAACGAGATACCGGCCACCAACCTGCAGCGGGCGCTGATGCTGTCAGGCCGCCGAGGACAGGTTCTGCGCAACCTGGTGGTGCTGGCGCGAAGCGGGTCGGGTCGCGTCACCCGGCTGCGCATCGACGGGTTTGAGCCGCAGGAGATCGGCGGCGAGGATTTCCGCCTTGCCGTGGGCCGCTCACTTGGATGGCAGGTTCTCAAGAGCACGCTGTTCGACGTCGAGCGCACGGCTGCGGGCTACCGGTTCAGAGGAAGTGGCCGCGGTCACGGCGTGGGCCTGTGTGTCGTCGGCTCCGCCCGGCTGGCAGCGCGCGGCCAGTCGGCGATGGCCATTCTTGGTGCGTATTTTCCAGGCACCGAGATCCGTGCTGCGGACGAGTCTGGCGCGGTCCTGGTTCCGCGCGCGCGCGTGGACATCGTCGTGCCGGCTGGCGAAGAGCGCGAGCGCGCGCGGGTGGAAGGCATCAGCGCGGCGACGCTTCGCGAGTTTTCCGGGAAGACCGGCGTCAGCATTCCTGCGCGGGTGACTCTCGTCTTCCACGCGACGGTGGAATCCTACACGCGGGCCAGCGGTCAGCCCTGGTGGACCGCCGGAGCCACGCGGGGTGCGCTGGTCGATTTCATCCCCTTGTCAGCGCTTCGGCAACGCGGCCTGCTCGAAGTGACGCTTCGGCACGAGCTGGCACACGTGGTCACGGGCGACCGGGTGAAGGGGCAGCCAATCTGGCTGAGAGAGGCCGTAGCGATGGATCTGGCCGGCGACCCGAGATCGGCGGAGATGGGGCGGGACGGGAGAACTCGCGAGGGTCCCCTGCCTTGTCCGACCGATGCAGAGTGGCGTGCGATTCGCTCTCCTGACGAGTTGCAGAAGGCCTATCGCCGCGCCGCCGCCTGCTACGCCGTCCGATAGCGGGCGGAGTTCCGACGCAGGCAGGCAGGAGGCAGAAGTCAGAAGTCATTCCGGACTATCGTCCGAAGCCTCCGTTCGGCGGCCCTGACCACCTGCTCGCCGATCCCCCCGGCTACTCGTCGGCTTCGGCCAGTCGGGTGGCGGCGCTCCAGCCGTCACCGAGGCCCAGGCTGTGGACCCACTGCTCGATGTAGCTGCGGTCCAGGCGTTCGCCGGAGATCTGAATCATCCCGGCGATGTCCCTCAGATGTTTCTCCGAGCGTCCGGTCAGGTAGTACCGGAGCTTCGCGACGATCACATCCTCCGGTGACGCCGCGTAGGCCTCGCAGCCCATCGTGAACGGGACCCGCGCGCGCCGTGCGAACTCGGTTCGGCCGAAGTGATCGTCCTTCAGGATGATGATGTCGGCCTTCGAGCCGCTCTCGACGTGGATGATGTTGAACATTCCGTGGCGGCGGATGATCGCCTGCACGAATTCCGCGGACGGGACGTAGTACGCCTCCGACGCAAAGGCGGAGAGGAGTGCGTCCACGTGCGTCGCCTGGAGGTCGGCGATGATGTCGATGTCATTCGTGAGGCGCGGTTCCCCGTACACCATCGCCCCGACGGATCCCCCGATCATGTATGGGATCCGGCAGTTCTCGAGGGCCTTCAGCACGGCCACGAAGAACTCTTCCTGGTTCACCGAGGAACCTCCTCATGACCTCGTGGGCGAGTTCGCGGTCGGAGCAGTCCGGGTGCTCCCGGCGCAAAGCCGCCTCGAGCCGCTTCCGGGCGAATGCATGGAGCCCGAACGCGACCCGCAGCCGTTCGGCGGCACTCATGCGGCGATAGATCGTGACTTGCTCTCTGGTCATGGATGACACGGACAGTGTACTGGCATCCGCCTGCGCGGGGAAGCCGCACATTCGGCTGGAACTGCTGGAGCGGCTCGCCGTTCTGACCCTTCGACCCTTCGAGAACCTCAGGGTCGCCGTGAGCCTGGTCGAACGGCGACAAGCTCAGGGTCATCCCGAGCAGGGTCGAGGGGTGGCGGGCGTCTCCGACTGATCGCGTGACGACCATCTCCTTAGAAAACGGTACTCTCAAGTTCTGCCTTCTGCCTTCTGAATTCTGAATTCAGTAGTCCGGCTGCGTCAGCCCGCTGCGGGCGAAGTCTATGACGTTGGAGACAGAGAATCGTGGTTGCCATTGACGGACGGTGTCTTCGACGTCCGGTTGAAGACCCCCGGTCGTGACGTGCCGAGGACCAGCGCCCAGCCGAGGTTGGCCCCCAGGTAGAGCACGCCGAGCTTCAGCCCGACAAACACCAACTCCTGCCAGTTCGGCGACAGCCAGGTCGGCCGCCAGCCCACGCCACGCCACGGCAGCCAGCCGAACACGAGGAGCAGGACGGTGGTCACCAGCACGCGCCGCGGCGACAGGCCTTTGCGAATCCACCCGGCCCCGACGACCCGGCCGAAGCCGCCATCGAGCACGGACGCTGCGAGGGCGACCGAGAGCGTGATCCCGAGGCCGTAGCGCACGAACGCCAGGAGCCAGCCGACGCCGACGTGCAGCCTTCCGGTGCTCGTCCAGCCGAAGCGCAGCATCAACCAGGCGTCGGTCTCGCCCTGGTGCGCACTCCACCAGGTTCCCGCCTGCTCGGTGAGATACCACATCACGACGAACAGCGCCGTGCCCAGCAGGACGACGGGGATGGCCGGGATGGCTCGCTGCGGCAACTGCCGGGCCGGTGTCTCGGCGCTCCAGGCGAGCAACCCGAGGCCCTCGACCCATCCGAACAGCACGATCATGAGCACCACGATCAGCGCCGAGGCCACCAGCATCGCGACGTTCGACTCTGGGATCGCCAGCAACAACCAGAAGAGTCCGAACAGCACCGCGTGCCCGGAGGCCAGCCACGCGGTGATGGCAAACAGGCGTGAGGTCATTTGCGTGTTCCGGCCAACCGCGGGTCGGCCCCGACGGTCAACGTTTGAGGTTCGCTGGAGGCGGTGGCGCCGGGCACGTACATCGCCGAGATCTGGGCGGGCATCGCCCGGAAGACCCCGGGTGTCGTGACCTTCAGAAGATAGGCGAACTGATAGTGCCCGGCGGTGAACGATTCCTGGAAGAAGACGACCCGGTCGTCCCGGTACTCACGCCGGCTGCCGTCCCAGAATTCGGTCCGCTGCTCGAGCTCGTAGAGGTTGCGCTGCTGAACGGCTTCCACGCCGGCCGGCAGCGGGTCCTCGATGACGAGGTAGCGCCAGTCCGGGGAACCGGCCGCGTCCACGCGCACCAGCAACAGGTCGCCCGGCGTAGCGTTCCCGTTGAACGGTGTCTCCCGGTAGACGATTCGGTTCTGCACGCGCACCGGCGTGAGCGAGTAGTACTTTCTCACCAGTGCAAGCTTCCTCGACCCGGTTCGCTCGAACGGGCCGGCTGTGTCGTAGTACCTGGCCGCGGCAGACCAGTAGAGGCTGCCGCCCCCCTTCTTGCGAATCACCACGGTGTTCTTTCCGCTGGCAGCTGGCGCGGTCACCACGATCGGGTCGGGTGCGGTGAGCGAGGCGGCCGTGAACGCGCGCGTGGCAACTGAGACCCCGTTCACCAGCACCTCGACGCTCGAGTCCGACGCGCCCTCGCGGCGCGCCCGCATGTAGTCGAGAAGACCGTAGAGCACCATTGCCGTCTGCTTGGTGCTCGACCACCACGCTCCATAGTTGCGGTTGAGCAGCAGCCAGCGGACGGCCGGTCCGAGGAGAGGGCTCCCGGGATCGCGCGCCGACATCGCCTTGACGACGAACGCCGTCGCTTCGACGCTCGTGTCACCGTAATCATCGAGAAGTGGATCGGTCGTCACGCTCCACCACACCAGGTCGCCCTTCTTCTGCGCCGTGCCGGCCAGCGTCCTGGCCAACTCGTCGCCGCGCCGGTCCTTCAGCAGGTCGAGCGACACAAGGAGCAACGCCTGGCCATAGGCCGTCATCCCCTCTCGCCTGAGCCACGCCTGTTCCACGGCCTGCTTGCCGATCTCATCTCGGTCCTCGGAGTCGCCGTCCCGTCCGGCGGTCGCCCGCGCCTCGGTCAGGACGTAGGCCATGTACGCCTTGAGATCCGGGATCGCCCGCGGATATTCCGCAAACAGCTTTCTGAGCGCCCGCGTCCCGTTTCGCAGCCGCCACCCATCGACCTTGTAGCCCGCCCGCTGCGCTTCGACGAGTCCGTAGACCGCGTAGGCGGTCATGAACGGGTGATTCTCATCCGTCTTCCACCAGCCCCACCCGCCATCGTCGTGCTGGAAGTCGTAGAGGCGACGCAGGCCTTCGGAGACCTGCCGGTCGAGCGCCTGGAGACGCTCGGTGGGCGCGATCTTCAGCTGTTCCATCGCGCGCGTCACCATCAGGTTCGGAAGGAAGCTTGAGAGCGTCTGCTCGGTGCAGCCGTAAGGATAGGACGTGAGGAAGTCGAGAGCGCCGAGGAGCGGGCCTGCCAGCGACGGGGCCAGTGACACGCGAATTGTTCGCGCGGCGGGATTGGCGGATGGCGGGATGGCGAGTTCGGCTATTCCCTCCCCTTCGCCTGAGAGAGAGCCGGCCGCGCCGACGGTCCGCTCGAGGCCGAAGGGCAGGACGGGAATCGAGAGTTCTACCGCGTCGCTGTCGGCGTCGGTCGTGGCGCTCGCGGTGAAGGCTGCGGTCCCGACCCGGTTCGCCACGAACCGCCAGTCGTTCCGCGCCTCGCCGGCCTGGGCAATCTCCAGGCGCTGAGGCTGGGGAGCGGGCTGCCCGGCGCCCATCGAGACCCCATCGGCCTTCATCACGATACTGACCGTCTTCGCCGCTGGCAGGTAGTTGTGCACGATGGTCGGGACCACTACCTCGTCGCCCTCGGTCAGGAACCGGGGCGTCACGGCGCGCACGATGAGGTCCTTGGTCACGATCGTTCGCGCGACGGTCGTTCCGACCAGCGTGTCGGCCGTGACCGCTCGCGCGGTCAGCCGCCATGTCGTCAACGCGTCCGGGTAGGTGAGCTGAACGCGCGCGGTGCCATCCGCCCCGGTCACCAGGCTGCCGTTCCAGTAGATTGCGTCGGGGAACTCTTTTCGCACTTGCGGCTGTGCGGGCCGGTCGCCCTTGAAGTCGGCCAACGCGGTGGGGCGGCGGCGTTGTGCGAGGAGCAGCTGTTGCGTGCCCGAGTAGCCGATGAACGAGTACTCGCGGGAGAACTGCGTGCCCACGCGGCTGTACTCGCGGCGGTAGAAGAACCGAAGTGAATCCGGCGTAGTGTCCTGCTTCACGCCGTAGACCGCTTCATCGATGACCCCAAGGCTGACCTGCGCCCGGACAGGCCTGCCAGCCTGGTCCTGCACCTTGATGGTGAACGTCGCCGGCTGTCTCGGCTTGGCGACCTGCTGATCTGCGAGGATGGCCACGGTCAGTAGCCGCCCAACGGCAGGCACTTTCAACCGTCTCTCGGCCCGGTAGAGGCGGTCGTTCTTCAGGAAGGCCAGGTTGACGTACACGTCGCCAAGGTCGCCCTCGCCGATCGGCACGTCGATGACCGCCGAAGCCGAGCGGAACACCCGGCGCCACACGACCTGGCGCGCCTCTTTGGTCACGAGGATCGCGGCTGCGGACGCCTCACCCTTGATCGCCAGGTGGGCGACGTCGCCCGGCTGGTAGGTCTTCCGGTCCGGGATCAGTTCCAGTTCGAGTTCGCCTTCTCCGCTGATCCCCGAGTGCCGTCCCGCCACCCACGCGAACGCCGTATCCGAGACGACCCGCCCCTCGGACGATGCCTCGGCTCGGAACTGGTAGCTCCCGGCTTGCCCAGGCAGGGTAACCGTCCACGTCGCGCGTCCGTCAGCGTCGGTCGTGACGATTCCCTCGCCCAGGCGCGTGGTGCGAGGCTTCTCCCAACGGCCTTGGTCGTATGTCAGCCGCTCCAGCGCGACGATGACCCGGGTGTCCGGCTGCACGACCCCGACGTAGTCCACTGCCTTGACCGACACGGTGGCCTGGCCGCCGGCGGAGTAGGCGTAGTTGTCGGTTTTCGCGACGAGCATGAACCGGCCGAACGTCGCGTGAACGGTCGTGTTGCCCGCCACTTCCCGACTGCTCGCATCCGTCACGCGGGCCTCGATGCGCACCGAGTAGTCGTGCCCTTCCTCGTTGGCCTCGAGCGGGATGCTGATCTCGGCGACCCCCTGCTCGTTCAGACGAGCCGTGCCCTGCCGCTCTTCCTCTCCGCCGAACCACCACTGTCCGGGCCCCTGTTCATCGTCCCCGTCGTCCGACCAGCGGATCGGGGAGTAGTAGGGCTGACGGTGCGCGCTGTACTTCACGATGCCGTTGGCCACCGGCTGTCCGAAGTAGTACCGGGCGCTGATGGTCGTCACGGCCTTTCCTCCCTGCACCACGAACCGCGCCGCCGGCGTCACGATCACTTCGAATTCGGGCTTGCGATACTCCTGGACCTCGAAGCTTCCCGTCGCCTCGGCATCCTCGCTCGCGATGCGGACGGCGTAGTGGCCCAGGGCGGATCCCCGCGGCAGCGGGATCGTGGCGAGGACCGAACCGAACTCGTCCACGGGCACCTGTCGGCGGAAGACGACCTTGTCATTCGGGTCCGCCACGCTGACCTCGACCTGCTTCCTGTCGAACGGCGCCAGCGCGTCTAAGATTCGCCACCGGAGGATTCCCTTGACGTTCACCTCGTGGCCCGGCCGGTAGATCGGCTTGTCGGTATAGATGAAGCCGGTGAGATCTTTCGCACGCTGCTCGAAGAACCAGCTGCCAGGGTCGGTGGCAGCTACCTGCTTTCCGCAGCGGACGATGGCCACGACGTCTTCCGGCTTCGTGTCCGGCAGGGCGGCCTCCCAGGTCCCATCCCCGTCGAGTGTCCCCGTGGCGACCACGGCGCGGTTGGCGATCACCTGTGCAGGGCATCCGGACGCCGGTTCGCCCGTGAAGCGGTTCGCCGCGAACATGACCAACTGACCGGCCGAGGCCTTCGTCACGAGGCCGAGATCGGACACGACGACCACGGTGTAGGCCTTGAACGGCGCGCTGACGGCTTCGACCACGTACACGCCTTCGCCGGGCAGGTCGAGCGGGATGCGGCGAGCCTCCGTCTCCCGAACGAGCGGGAGTGTCTCGCGCCACGCGGTGACCAGTTGCGCGCGGTTCAGCAAGGGCACCTGCGCGAACTGGCGGTACTCGAGGGGCTGCCGCAACGCAATCTGTCCCCGGGCGACGGTCTCGCGGCGGGCCCGTCGGTACCCGTGACTGACCTGGTTCCGCAGGAAGCTGAGCACGCTGTCGCGACGGGCAGTCTTCCACCGGGCCATCCGCTCCAGCAGCGTGCGTTCCTGCGGCACGACCGGCGCCTCGCTTCCCAGCAGATGGGGATCGCGGAGACCGGCGAAGAACTTGAGCGGGTCTTCGACGCGGTACACCCGGAAGTCGAGCGACGCCACGCGACGGAACATCAGGTCGATGTTCGGCCGTTCCTTCGTCGTCGCGACATGACTGCTCGCCAACGAGAAGGCGGGACGCGTGTCGGGCGCGTCGGTCGCCTGCGCACTGGCCGGCGGGGCGGAGGCGAACACGGCGGCCAGCGCCAGCATCAGCGGGACCAGCAGGGTCTTGCGCGCGGCTGCACAGTGACGACGAAGCGGCATGGTCATAGGAACGCCAGGCGGAAGACGCCGACGAAGATCGGATTCTCGGAAACAGGACGCCATCGCGGGGCCGGGTGACGGGCGAGATCGAAGGCGCGCGTCTTGCGCACTTCGCCCGAGCGGGCGCCATCAGGCCCTGTGTGGTAGACGATCCAGTCAGCGGCGGTGCTGTCGAAGACCGACGGCCCCACGAAGACCATCAGGTGGTCCGGCGTGGCGCCCTTGGCCTGGTGAAAATAGAGCAGATCGCCCGGCCGGGCCGCGTTCATCGACCGCCCGACCAGGCGGGCGTTGTACTGGATGATCGTGCGCGCGTCCGCGAACTCGGCGTAGCGGTCGCCATCGATGCGAAACAGCGGCCAGGCACCGTTTCGTGCCGGCGGCGGCTGGCGCACGTCGGCATACGACGGCATGCCGGGCAGCGACCAGTGGCGCAGCCACTCGGCACTATGGGGACGCAGCGCTTCGCGCAGTGCGTGGCGCACGAGGCCCGCGCAATCGGTGACATCGGCCGTGGGCCGGTAGAACTGCGCGTCCGCGAGGACGATGAGCCACGCGCGGCACGCGTTTCTGTCGGTGTCGTCGAGCAGGCGGATCTGGGCGGGAGCGCACGTCAGCCAGACGGCGAGGCCAGCGGCCGCTATCAGCGAAGTGCGCATGGCAGAGAATCTACCTGCTGGAGTGACGCCACGCAAGCCCTGTTACGCGGCCCGCATCTTCATCCGATGTCCTCCGGTTCGGGCGCGGCCGGAAGGGAAACGACGACGGCCAGGTACCCTCGTTCGGCGATCGGTGTGGCGATGCGCCCGCCATGGGCGGCGATGATGCGAGACGCCAGCACGAGCCGAAACCCGAGGCCGCCCCGGTATTCGTCGAACGTGCCTTCACCCGGGCTGGTCAGGATCGTGTCAATCGTCTCCTGTTCGGCGATCGCGATTTTCAGGATGCGCCCGTCGGGAGTGTCCGCGACTCTGCACACCGCCATCATCGACGTCGGTTCCGACCGCTCGCGGATGGCGGCGGTCACCAGCGTCATCAACGCCGACGCGAGGCGAACAGGATCCCCGAGCACCTGCGTCCGTTCGTCACAGCGTTGAACCTCCAGGGTGATCCCGCGATCTTCACCCTCGTGCACGTCCCTGGCCAGTTGGGTCAGAATGGGGGCGAGGTCCACGCGCTCGCGTCGGAGGCTCGATGGCCCGGCCTCGAGACTTGCCAGGTCGCTCAACTCGTTCAGCAGGCCGGCGAGCGATCCGCACGACTTCTCGCTCTCTTCCACCAGTTTTCGCTGCTGGTCGGTGAGCGTGTCACCGAAGTGACGCAGCAGCATCCGCAAGTACCCGGCGACGACGGACACGGGGGTGCGGAACTCGTGAACCGCCAGCGAAAGCAGCTTGGCGCCATGGTCGCGATTGTCGGTCATACAGCGCGGTGTCGTGTGGTCGAACGCCAGTCTTCCCATGCTAGCACGCGCCCCCCGGCAACCCTGAAGGGTCGCCCTACCGCCGCGTGCCCCCGGCAACCCTGAATGGCACGGCGGACAGGCTGGAATAACCAGGGACGCCTGGGGGTTCTTGTCTCTAGAGAGGGAGAAGGTGATGTTGATCCGCCCGGCTACGGAGATTCCATCTTCCGAGATTACCGACGAACGGGTGTATGTGCGGCGTCGCGAGTTCCTGCAGGCCTGCGGGCTGGCGGCAGTCGGCCTCGCTGCGAGCCCCATCGCCGTGAACGCCCAGGCGGCGGCGCGACCGCGCAAGCTCGAGAACGTTGCCAGGGGACCGTTCGGGACGACCGAGGCGTTGACCCCTTTCGAGAACGTCGCGACCTACAACAACTTCTACGAGTTCGGCACCGACAAGTCGTCTCCGGCCATGACGGCAGGCTCACTGAAAACTCGTCCATGGACTGTGAAGGTTGACGGCGAGTGCGACCGCCCCGCGGACTACGACATCGACGACTTCATCAAGCCGCACACCCTGGAGGAGCGCGTCTACCGCATGCGGTGTGTCGAAGGCTGGTCGATGGTGATTCCCTGGGTGGGCATCCCTCTGGGCGACGTGCTCAAGCGGTTCGAGCCAACCTCGCGTGCGAAGTTCGTGGAGTTCACGACCCTCAAGGACACGCGCCAGATGCCGGGGCAGCGGAGCTCGGTTCTCGATTGGCCCTACGTCGAGGGGTTGCGCCTCGACGAGGCGATGCACCCGCTGACGATTCTCGCGGTCGGGTTGTACGGGGCGGTGCTGCTAAACCAGAACGGGGCCCCGCTCCGTCTGGTGGTGCCGTGGAAGTACGGGTTCAAGGGAATCAAGTCCATCGTGCGCATTCGCTTCGTGGACCGGCAGCCGGTGGGCGCCTGGGAGCGGCAGAGCTCGAGCGAGTACGGCTTCTATTCCAACGTCAACCCGCAGGTGGACCATCCGCGGTGGAGCCAGGCGTCGGAACGGCGCCTCGGTGAGTTCTTCAAACGCAAGACACTGATGTTCAACGGATACGGCGACCAGGTGGCGGGCATGTACGCGGGAATGGACCTCAGAAAGAACTTCTGATGTCGTCCGCCCGGTTGATTCGTTTCGTGCTCAAGCCGGCCGTCTGTGCGGCATCGCTCGGCCCCCTGGGCGTGCTGGTCTTCGGCGCCTTCACCGGCGGTCTCGGCGCGAACCCAATTGAGGCCATCACCCACGGGACGGGAGACTGGACGCTCCGCTTCCTGCTCCTGACCCTTGCGGTCACGCCCCTCCGTACGCTCACACGCTGGAACCCGCTGGTCCGATTTCGGCGGATGTTCGGGCTGTTTGCGTTCTTCTACGCCAGCCTGCACCTGCTCACGTACGTCTGGCTCGACAAGTTCTTCTCGTGGCGAGAGATTGCCCGCGACATTCCCCGGCGACCGTTCATCACGATGGGGTTTCTCGCGTTCGTGGTCTTGGTGCCGCTGGCGGCCACCTCGACCGCCGGCATGATCCGCCGGATGGGAGGCCGCGCCTGGCGGCGACTCCACCGCCTGGTCTACCTGTCGGCGATCGCGGGCGTCGTGCACTATTGGTGGCTGGTGAAGGCCGACGTCAGCCGACCGCGCCTCTACGCGATGGCGCTGGCCGTTCTGCTGGGTTCGCGCCTGTTCGTCGCCTACCGGAAAGCCGGCGGCGTCACTTCGCCGGTTCGGCCACGCGCTTCGATCTCAGCCACCCGATAATCACCGGGAGCAGCGACAGGAAGATGACCACGGCCACGACGAGGTGGATCCGCTTCTCGAGGTCCGGGATGGCCCGCCCGAGGAAGAACCCCGTCAGGCACATCGAACTGATCCACAGCCCCGCGCCGACGACGTTGAACGCCGCGAAGCGACGGTAGGTCATGTCGGCCGCGCCGGCTACGACGGGCGCGAACGTGCGGACGATCGGCATGAACTGCGCGAGGATGATCGTCTTGCCGCCGTGGCGTTCGTAGAAGGCGTGGGTGCGGATGAGGTGCTCCCGCCGGAAGAACAACGAGTTCGGCCGACTGTAGAGCGCGTGGCCCGCCTTGTGACCGATCAGGTACCCCGTCGCGTTGCCGACGATCGCCGCAATGATGAGGCAGGGGATGAGGGTGGCAATGTTCAGGTCACCCCGCGCCGCGAACAGCCCGGCCGTGACGAGCAGCGAATCCCCGGGCAGGAAGAACCCGACCATCAGGCCGGTCTCGGCGAACACGATGAAGATCAGTCCGTACAGCCCCACGAGCCGGATCAACCCTGGGACGTCATAGACCGTCCTGAAGAACTCCTGGATCACTTCCACGCCGCACGCTCCTATCCTCGTTCGGGCACCACCGAAAACGGATAATTATAGCCGAAGACCGGCGCCGCCTCCCGGTTGGACTGGCTTGGATCCTGCCTCGTGTCCCCTGGAGCCTGACCCGAAACGGATGCGCGTTCGAGCCGGCCCGACATGCCCGGTGCGCGCGCGACAGATCGCCGGGAAGCTCCAGCGAACGAGCCTGTCGGCCGACACCCGGGAGCAGGAACCGTGGAGCGACAAGGAGACGCGGGTATCGGCGAGGGACTGAGATTATAATGGCGGCGGGTCATCCCTCGCCGCCTCCTCACTCGCCGTTGACGCAGGGTCTGTTTGATGCGACGTTCCCTTGCACCGTGGTGGGTATTTCCGTGTGCGGCGTCGTTTCTCGCCTACTTTGTCCTGCTCGTTTACTGCGACGTGTGGCGCCCTGTGCCGGAAGGTCTGGCCCTGGCGTCGGCCGGCGACCGGCCCGGGCTGCTCGTCAAGGACGTGACGCCGCGCTCGCCGGCGGCGCAGGCGGGCCTCCAGGTTGGTGACGTCATCCTCGAGGCCAATGGGCATCCGGTCAACTCCCGGATCGAGTGGGAGGCGGTGCAGGCCAACGTCAGCTTCGATCGGCCGGTGTCGCTCGAACTGACTCGAGGCGCGCTCGCGTGGCGCGCCCAGTGGATCGTCACACCGGCCGGCTGGACCTACTGGCGGCGCCGCGAGGGAATCGAACTCCTGGTCACCCGCCTGGTGCAGCTCATCACGTTCGCGCTCGGCCTGGTCATCGTGTTCAGGCGCCCCTTGGACGTCGGGGCGAGGCTTGGCGGCTGGCTCCTCGCCACCTTCGGCGTGTTCTGCATCGCGCTGCCCTACCGCATCGCCGACGTGTGGCGGGCGCTGCCCGCGCTCGTCGGCGCCGCCTTATGGGTGCCGCTCGCCAGTTCGCTGGCCCTGCCCGCGCTGTTGCTGTCGTTCTTCCTCTGCTTCCCACGTCGGGACGTGCGGTCACCCGCGGCGTGGGTCGCGATCTGGCTGCCGGCGCTCATGATCGTCGCCAGCCATCTCCGGTTTCTCTTCGCGGTGGTCTACCGGCCCGAGGGCAGCCGCCTTCCGGCTGACTGGTTTGGATGGCGCTGGGGAGGCTGGATCGGGTACCTCGGCGCAGCCGCGGTGGTCGCGTTCATCAAGTACCGGCGGTCGGACTCAACCGACCGGCGACGGCTTGGCGTCCTGCTGCTGGGCGGCGGGGTGGGAGCCGTGGCGGGCGGGCCGATTGCGCTGGCGTTCTGGCGAGGATCGGAGACGGCGCTCTTCGCGTCTCCCGCTGTCGCGCTCGCGACGCTCTCCCTGCTCATCGTCCCGCTGTCGTTCGCCTACGCCATCCTGCGTCATCGCCTGTTCGACGTCAGGTTCATCATCCGGCAGGGTGTGCGCTACGCGCTGGCCCGCCGGCTGTTGATATCGCTCGTGCCCGCGCTGCTGGCGGTCCTGGCCGCCGACGTGTACCTGCACCGCGACCGTTCGATCGGGGAGCAATTCGGAGCGAGGGCGCCGGTGTACCTCGCGGCGGCCGCCGGCGCGGTGATCGCGCAGTGGCAGCGCCAGCGATGGCTCGACGCCCTCGACCGCCGCTTCTTTCGCGAGCGCTACGACGCCCAGCGGTTGCTGCGCCGCGTCGTCGAGCAGGTCCGACGGTCACAAAGCGTTCACCAGGCGGCGGCGCTGGTCGTCGAGCAGGTCGAACTGGCCCTGCATCCTCGATTCGTGGCGCTGCTGGCGCGTCTCCCGGGCGACGGCACCTACCGGGTCGTCGCGACTGCGCCTGCCACCGCCGGGCCGGTCCTTCTTCCCGGCGGGGCAAAGCTGTTCGCGCTGGCCCGCGTCCTTGGCAATCCGTTCGATGTCTCTGCGGCCGGTGCCGACTGGCTGTCAGCGCACCTGCCAGCGACGGAGGCGGCGTTGGTGGGAGAGCTCGGCCTCGAACTGATCGTCCCCATCGATTCGGGTGTCGATCGGGCCGACGCCATCCTGGCCCTGGGTGCGCGTCGCTCTGATGAACCCTATGCAAGCGAGGACCAGGAGTTGTTGTGGACGATTGCCCAGAGCCTGGCTGTAATCGAGGGGCGGGAACAAACTGGGCGCTCGAACGATGACGTCTTCGAGGAGTGCCCGCGGTGCGGCAGGTGCTACGACGCCGGGACCTCCAAGTGCGCCACCGAAGCCGCCGCGCTGGTCCTGGTACACCTGCCCCGGGTGCTCTCGGGGCGCTACCGGCTCGAGATCCGGTTGGGACGTGGCGGCATGGGGGTGGTGTACTCGGCCGCCGACTTGTCCCTCGACCGCGACGTGGCCGTCAAGGTCGTCCGCGAGGAACTCGTCGGCGACCGCGAGAGCGCGGAACGTTTCGAGAGCGAGGCTCGAATCTCGGCCCGGTTCACACACCCACATGTCGTGACGATCCATGACTTCGGCGTGGTCTCCGGTTCGCGCGCGTTTCTCGTGATGGAGCGGCTGAACGGCACGACCCTGAGGGAGGAGATCGACCGTCGAGGAGCGCTCGACCGCGCCAGGGTCCTGGCCATCATGCGCGGCGTGTGCGGGGCCGTGGATGTCGCGCACCGGCGCCACCTCGTGCACCGCGACCTGAAACCCGATAACGTCTTCCTGGCGCGCAACGACGGCGAGGAATGCGCCAAGATCCTGGACTTCGGCATCGCGAAGGTGCTGCAGGGCGGTCAATGGGGCGGGCGAGAGACGACCGTGGGGGTGATCCTCGGCACCCCGCAGTACATGGCGCCGGAGCAGCTCCGTGGCGACGCTCCCGAGCCGTCGTGGGACATCTGGGCGCTGGCGCTGATGACCTATGAGATGCTCACCGGATTCCATCCGTTCGCCACGCTGGCGCTCGGCTTGTCGTCAGACGGGATGCCGAGCGCGCAACCGACGATTGGCCGGAACGGCAGTCCCCTGTCGCCCGGTTGGCAGCCGTTCTTCTCCCGGTGGTTGTCGATCGAGCCAGCCGGGCGGCCGGCTAACGCCCACGCGTTCCTGGTTGAACTCGAGCAGATGCTGGAGGGATGAGGATGGGCGACCACGACGAGCCGTCGGCCCCGGCGAGACCGGGCGGACGGCAGTTCGCGACCACGAGGTGGAGCCAGGTGCTCGCGGCGGGCCACGCGCCTACGAAGGACTCGCGCGAAGCGCTCTCCCGTCTGTGCGAGCTCTATTGGTACCCGCTCTACGCGTATGTCAGGCGCTGGGGCTACGACGCCGACCAGGCGCAGGACCTGACGCAGGAGTTCTTCGCCCGGCTGCTCGAGAAGCACTACCTGCGGGCGGCGGACCCCGCGCGCGGACGATTTCGCTCGTTTCTTCTCGCGGCGCTCAAGCACTTTCTCTCGAACGAGCGCGACCGGGTCGGCGCGGTGAAACGCGGCGGACGCACCACGGTCCTGCCGCTCGAGTTCGAGAACGCGGAAGGGCGCTACACCCGTGAGCCGCCCGACGCGGACACGCCCGAAACGATCTACGAACGCCGGTGGGCTCTGGCGCTCCTCGAGCGCACGCTGGCCCGTCTGCGGGGCGAGTTTCACTCGGCGGGGAAGGACGCGCTGTTCGCGCGGCTCGAAGGGCACCTCACCGGCGAACAGGAGACGTTGCCATACGCCGACCTCGCGGTTGAGATTGGCCTGAGCGAGGGCGCGATCAAAGTCACGGTGCACCGGTTGCGGCGCAGGTTCGGCGCGTTGCTGCGGGAGGAAATCAGCGAGACGGTGTCCGACCCCAGCCAGGTGGACGACGAGATCCGCGACCTATTCCGCGCGCTGAAAGGCCAATGACCGATGGTGGACGAGCCAGCCCGCTGCGCCCACTGCGGCACCGTCCGGGGCGGACCCGGCTTGCCCGGCCTCTGTCCGGCCTGCCTCCTCGGCCTCGCGCTTGCTCGCGATGACGGCGGTGAGGCCGGCGACGAGTCCGGCGATGACGCGCTCATCCCGGGCGCGACTTACCGTGTGCTCACGATTCTCGCCTCGGAAGGCGGCCGCACCACGTATCTCGCCGATCAGGACCACACGCGCCGCCTGGTCACGCTCGACGTCGTGAAATCTCCACACCCGGAGGACCAGGCGTCCAACGGGGCGCTGCGTCTGCGGCTTGCGGCGCTGAAGCAGTTGGAGCATCCTGCCATCGCACGCGTGATCGATGGCCGCCACACACCCTCCGGCGACTTCTGCGTGGTGGCGCACCACGTGGTCGGCCCCCGGCTCGATCGCTACTGCGAGACTCGCCACATCGACCCGGCCGGACGCGCCCGGCTCTTCGCACTCGTCTGCGAGGCGGTCGCTTACGGTCACCGGCACGGCGTGAGTCACGGTCGCCTGCGGCCGGAATTCGTCATCGCGTCTGGCCCTCGCGAGGCGGTGACACCGATCGTCACCGGCTACAGCGTCGTCCTGGGGCGCACGCCGACCGAAGAGGACGACATGGCGGGCCTCGAGATCCTGGCGCGGGCCATGGGATGCGATGGCCCCGATGTCCGGCGTTGACCACGCCTCTCGCGCGAAGAGGGTAGACTGAAGGTCCGCAACACGGACGAGAGGACCTGTGGCCGATCTTCTGGAATGCCTGATTCAGATCAAGGGTGTCGGCGACACGCCGCGACGGTTGACCTGCCGCGTGGAGGACGCGTTCGAGCGCGCCTCGTCACGCGAGGCGGTCGTGGACCTCGCGCGCGCGGTCGCCGCACGGCTTGCGGCGGCGGAACTCCGATTCGGCGAGTGCCTGTCGCTGATGCTCTCTCACGATCGCCCGACGCTGCCCACCGTGGTTGCCGCGGGGCCGGACGGGCCGCTCTCGGGAACGTCTGACGACTGGCAGGAGCGGTTCGCGGCGCGTCGCGCGGAGACGATGCAGGTCCTGGAGTCGTGCTCGGCCGAGCAACTCAACAGGATAGGCATCGAACCTTTGCGCGGCCCGATGACGGTGGCGGACCTCGTCGCATTGATGCTGGCGCACGACACGGACACACTGGGAGAGTTAATCGACAATCGGCTGGGCCGATGACAGGCTGGTCCTGAAGCGCCTAGGGGAGCGACGGGGCAGTGTGCCCTGGCACGTCGCGGGTCGAGCGGGCGTAAAACTTCTCACTCGGCGGCGCCGTGCCGCTGATGAGACGGCGATCGCACGGCTGGACGCCTGTCAGCCATTCTGGCTGATGTGGTGGGCGGTCGGGACCGCCTGTTCCTGGGCGTTCTCCTCCTTCTGGCGCGCGAGTTCCTGCCGGGCTCGTGCGGCCATGGCCGCCGCCATCGTTGCGGCGCGCCGGTCTTCCGCACGCGGATCGCCCGGTGCGAACGCGGCCTGCGCGATCTGCTGAGCCTTGCGCAGGGTGGCTTCGGGATCTCCCGTCACCTCGCTCGTTTCGATCTTGACCTCGACGACGTAATCGGCGAAGCCGGGGGGAAACTTGAGCGGGGGGGGCCGCCAGACGCCTCAGATGCGGCCTTGACGGCCTCCACGAACGCGATGATCAGTGTGACGGCGGCCGTGCCGATGATCATCGCCAGGGGGAGCGTGCGGCGCGGGTTTCTGACCTCGCCCGACGCGTAAGTCGCGTGCTGCCAGCCGCCCGTGGACCACAACACGCCGACCATCGCCGTGGCCAGGCCCGTGCCGAGTCCGCCTGGGACGTCGCCGACCGAGAAGGTGAACGACGTGGTGTGGCTGGAACCGAAGGCGAACCCCACCGCGATCAACGCGGCGATTCCGGCGATCTTCAGCACGGTGAAGACGTCCGAGAAGATCGCCCCGGCTCTGACGCCCAGCACGTTCACGGTGGTCAGGAGCAGCAGGCCGGCGATCGCAACCAGTTTCGTGCCAGCCACGCCCATCGGCACGAAATACCCGAAGTAGGTGGCAAACGCCACGCTCAGCGCACCAAGACCGCCCGCGTTGCACACGAGGAAGTACGCCCACCCGAAGAGAAAGCCGACGAGGCCGCCGTAGGCTTCCGTCAGGTAGACGTACTCGCCGCCCGCCTTCGGCATGAGCGCCGCGAGTTCGGCGAACGTGAGCGCTCCGGCCATCGCCATCAGCCCGCCCATCAGCCAGACCGCGATCACCAGCAGCGGCGAGGGCAGGGCATGCGCGATCAGCGACGGCGTCAGGAAGATGCCCGAGCCAATCGTGCCCCCGATCGCGATCATCGTCATGTCGAACAGGGTCAGGCTGCGGCGCAATTCGGCCATGCTGCGGCCCAGGTTAGCACGGTCCTCGCATGTCTTCGACGGCTGGTGTCGACACGGCTGGTGCCGATAGATTGGATGATGCCCGTCACCCGCCGCGACTGCCTGTTCGCGGTTCTCACCCTCTGGTCTCTCGGTCGACCCGGCAACGCGCACGCGTTCGCGCCGGACCCAGACCGCGTGGGCGAGATCGAGTGGCACATCGCCTTCCTCACGAATCAGCGGCGGATGTGGCAGAAACTGGCGCTGCTGGCGCCATCGGAGTCGCTCGCTGGCATCGCGCGCGGCCACAGCCAGGACATGCTGACGCGCGGCTTCTTCGACCACCGCACGCCGGAGGGCACCAGGTCGGCGGACCGCATCGCCAGGCAGGGCCTCAGGTTCACGGTGAGCTCAGAGAACATCTACTTGATGAGGAACGGGACCACCGACGCCGCGGAACTGGCGTCGATCATGGTTGGCGGCTGGATGAAGACGAAGGCCCACCGCCGGAACATGCTGGACCCCGCCTTTCTCTACCTGGGCGTGGGCGTCGCTTCCTCGGCACGCCTGGTGATTGCGACCCAACTCTTCGGCGGCTGAACGGTCTACCCCGCCTCCGTCACCGGCGCCGCGTCGTCTCCCGGATCCTCCGAGCGTGTCACCAGCGCCACGGCAGGGACGATGATGGCCGCGCCGGCCAGGATGTAGCGATCGATCGACTCGCCGAGGAACAGCCAGCCGAGGAAGACGGCGACGACGGGGTTCACGTAGGCGTAAGTCGCGACCTTGGCGGTCGGCACGTGCCGGAGGAGCCAGATGTAGGCGGAGTAGCCCACCCACGAGCCGAAGACGACGAGGTACAGGACGGCGGCCAGGCCGGTCGCATCCCAGGTCGCCCGATGCTGGTCGCCCAGTACGAGACCCGCGATCAAATCGACCCCGCCCGCGCACGCCATCTGCCAGCCGCTGGCCACGAGGGGATCCACCCTCACCTTCCACCGGCGCGAGAGCACCGAGCCGAACGCCCAGCAGAACGAGGACGCCAGCAGGCACGCGCAGGCGACCAGTTGCATCCACCCCAGTGTCTCGCCGGCGCTGACCTTTGGCCAGAGCAGGACCGCGACGCCGAGCGCGCCCAGCGCCACACCGCCGATACCCCAAGCGGTGACGCGGTCGCCCGTCGGGAGGATGAACCGTTCCACGAGGAGAAACCAGATCGGGACGACCGCAACGACCAGCGCGGCGAGCCCGGTGGGGACATAGAGCTCCGACCACGCGAGCATCGCGTTCGACACGCCGAGCAGGATGAAGCCGAGGAACGCGAGTTGCGCGAATTGCCGGCGGTTGACGGCGACGCGCCGACCCGTCAACCCGCAGAACGCCAGCAACAGCCATCCGGCAACCGTGAACCGCACGCCGGCGAGGAGGATGGGCGGAATGCGCTCGACGGCGACTCGGATACCGAGGTACGTGGAACCCCAGAAGACGTAGACGAGCGCGAACGCGAGGATGACTTTGAATCGACGGGTGATGGGTGACCTCGCTGCCAGTGTAGCCGAACCGCCCCGTGGCCGTTCCGATTTCTTTCGGCCGGCCGGCCGGCCGCGACGTGGCAGCAGGGGACTTTCTCCTTGCGCTCGGCCCCTGCTTCAGTATCTGATCTGGCACCAGCCTCCATCCCGACAAGGAGATCCATGTCCGCACGCCAGTCGCGCCGGTTCCCCATCCTCGTGCTGCTGTCGCTCGTCGCGCTGCCGCTCGTCATCCGCCTCGGCGCGCAGGCGCCGCCGTCGCTGGCCGATCGGTGCCTGGTGCCCGCGTCCATTCGCACCCCGATCCTCAACGAGGTGTCCGGCGAGCAGGCCCAGCTTCACGTTCAGTTGCTCGCCGCCAACCGCGATCGCCAGGCGGAGGAATACCAGAACCAGTTCTTCGAGACCACCTATATCCAGAGCATGGCCAGGCAGTACGGCCTGTCAACCGTGCAGGTGGACTTCTTTCCGACGCGCGACACGTGGGATGCGGAAGAGGGCGACCTGTGGCTCGTCCAGCCGACGAAGGAGAAAATCGCGAGCATCACGATGGTGCCGACCGCGCTCGCGCCCGGCAGCCGGAACACGGACGTCGAAGCCGAGGTCGTGTATGTCGGCCAGGGCCGCGAAGCCGATTACGCCGGCAAGGACGTGAAGGGGAAGATTGTCCTCGGCAGCGGATCGCTCGGCGCGCTGTTCACCGGAGCCTCGCAGCGCGGCGCCGTCGGGGCGCTGGGCACGGGCAGCCCCGGCGTCAGCGGGAACGCGCCTGGACCGACGCTCGACCAGATCGGGTGGGCCAGCATTTCTCCAGCCGCCGACCGCGAAGGGTTCGGGTTCGCGTTGTCGTTGCGTCAGTTCCTGGCCCTGCGCAACCTGCTCGATCGCGGGCAGAAAGTGGTGATGCGTGCCCACGTCCGCGCGCGCACGTATCCCGGGAAGATGAACGTGGTCTCCGCGTCGATCCCCGGCACGGATCCGGCCGCCGGCGAGCTGATCCTCGTCGCGCACGCGTTCGAGACGATCGCGACGCCCGGCGCGAACGACAACTGCACCGGTGTGGCCACCATTCTCGAAGTCGGCCGCACGCTGGCGCGCCTGATCAAGAACGGCGACCTGCCGCCGCCGAAGAGGACGATCCGGTTCCTCTGGGTCCCGGAGATCTCCGGGTCCAGTGCCTACATGTTCAAGCACCCTGAACTGCAGGACACGCTGCTGGTCGCGCTCAATTTCGACATGACCGGCGCCAACCCGAAGACCACCGACACGTACCTGCGGATGAAGATGACGCCGGACTCGAGGCCCAGCTACCTGAACGACCTCGTCGCGAGCCTCCTGCAGTTCGTCGACCAGACAGAGATCCGGACGCAGCAGGGCCAGAACGCGCAGTTCAACTACCGGCTCTCTCCGGTCGCGGCGATCACGTCGGGCAGCGATCACTCCGTCTTCAACAACGGGGGGGTGCCGGCCATGCAGTTCAACTACTGGCCCGACAATTTCTACCACAGCAGCGAAGACCGCTTCGTCTACGTGGACCCGACCGAGCTGAAGCGCGTCGGGTTCATGGCCGCCTCCGCCACGTACTACCTCGCGACCGCCGGTTCGGCCCAGGCCCGCGATCTCGCGTGGGAGGCGGCCGTGAACGGCGAGAAATGGATTGCCGAGGTCACGCGCCAGTCGGCCAGGCTCCTCGGCCAGGAAGCGGCGAAGCTGCCCGACCAGCACAAGGCTGCGCAGACCAAGGTGACGGGCGCGTTCAACCGGGCCAGGGGGGCGATCGAGTCGGTGCTCAGGCTCGCGAAGGAACCGGACGTGGCGTCGAGCGTGAAGCGGTTGGTCGGAACCCTCGAATCCTCGCGGGACGCGAACGCGAAGTTGTTGGAAGCGGTGTACGCCGAACGGGCGGCTGCGCTCGGCGTGAAGAGCGTGCCGGCCTCGCTCACCGAGAAGGAGCGCGAGTACTCACAGCTGATTCCCCGACGCCTGTTCAAGGTCTACTCGGAGGAAGCCCAGAAGCGCGAGGGACAGGGCGGCGGCGGACGTGGCGGCGGCGGCCGCGGCGGCCAGGGACAGGGCGCGCCGGGCGCTCCTGCGCCGCGCCGTCTGCCGGGCATGGCCTCCACCGAGGTGACGAACTTCGTCGATGGCACGCGCAGCATCCTCGACATCTACAACGCCGTGCGCGCCGAGTGCGGAAACCTGGTCGTCGGCGGCAACGACACGAAATACGCGTACCTCCTGTCGCCGGATGCCCAGGACGTCGACCTCGACCTGGTCTACGCCGCACTCGAGACGTTGCGGAAGAACGGGACACTCGAGATCGTCAAAGCCGCGCCGAAGCCGCCGGAACCCAGGAAGGGAAGGAAGTAGGGCGAGGAGCTGTTGTGGGAGGAGCCAAACCAATCTTCCGGGTCGCGCGTCTAACCAGATAGCAAGCCAAAAGCTTCGCTCCTCCTTTCAAGGACCCTCTGAGCCGGGGTCCTTTTTTTTCCCTAAAGGAGCGCGGCTGTACCTCAACACCCTTCGCCATCAGGCTGGCATGACCCTTGAGCGGCGTGAGCCGCTGACGAGACACCGCTGACGAGACTCGACAGCCTGGGACGATCGATTCTGCTATGCTCTGCGGTTATATTCGCTTCCAGCCAGAATCATGAGGATCAGAGAGGTGAGACGAGCATGATCAAACTTGGTCATGGGAATCTGCGCATTCCCAAGTTCGAGAAGCCGGTCTACATCGTCGCCGCCGGTCAGACCGATTTCCGCAAGAAGTACCCCGAAAAGACGACCGAGGAACTCTGCGTCGAGGCCTTCAGCATGGCCGCCCTGGAAAACGACCTCAAGGTCTCGTTGTCTGAGCTCAAGCGCATGATCAACTTCTGCGTCTACTCCCAGTTCGCTGACCATTTCGGAGATCAACTTCTGGGCGCGTCGAAGATCCACGATGCCCTCGGATTCGATCCGCTGGGCAACATCGAGGTCAAGACTGGGGGCGCCACCGGCGGGCACAGCGTGCTCGCCGGAGCCCTGGCCGTTGCCTCGGGGTACGCCAACTGCGTCCCAGTGGTCGGTTGGGAGCGGATGGACGAGGTGCCGACCAGGCAGGGGAATGCCTACATCGCCAGCGCTGCCTGCAAGAACTTCGAGTCCGAGCTGGGCTGGATGTACACCGCTTACTACGCCCTCATGGCCCAGCGCTATCAGTATGAGCACAAGGTGCCGCGGGAGACCCTGGCCAAGATCGCGGTCAAGAACCATGGGTATGCCGTCTCCTCCCCCTTCTCCCAGAATCCGATGCGCATCACCGTGGAGGACGTGCTCGAGAACAACCTCGTCTCCGATCCCTTGAGCTTCCTGGAGTGCTGTGTCATGTCGACCGGCGCCGCGGTCCTCATCCTGGCCGACGAGGAGACGGCGTACACGATCACCGATCAACCGATCCGGCTCACGGCCATCTGCTCCGGCACCCATACCCTTCGCACCGCGGACCGCAGGCCGATGGAGGTCTTGCGCCTGCCCCACGAGCCGGAAGACTTGTACAAGAACTATCAGCATGACTGGCCCGGCTTCAGTTCCTTCCTGGCCGCGCGCATGGCCGCGTATTTGGCCTATCACATGGCCGGTATCAAGAATCCGGTCGAGGACCTGGACATCCTGGAGACACACGACGCCTTCACGATCAGCGATATCCAGACCTATGAGGACATCGGCCTGCGTCCCTACGGACGGGGGAGAGAGTTTATCGACAGCGGCGAGGGTTATTACGGCGGAAAGCTTCCGGCCAATCTCTCCGGCGGGTTGATCGGATCGATGCACGCCGTCGGCGCCACCGGAATCTTCCAGATCAACGAGATCTTCTGGCAACTGCAGCAGAAGTGGGCCAAGTTCCACGCCGATCCCAAGATGTGGGAGCGTTACGGCAAGACCAAGCCGGCTGACTTCGAGAACCTGCAGGTGAAGAACGCCAGGCGCGGGGCCGCCATCAGCCACGCGGGGACGGGAAGCCATGTGACTATGGCCATCCTGGAAAAAGTCTAAGAGACAGGGCCCTGAGGAATTCCGTTACTCGAGATCCGGCGGTCACTGCCTCTGAGGGAGAGCAAGAACGATGAGCATCGAATTGACCCACCCCGGCTGCGAGCTCTTGAGCGGCCAGCCCATGGTGATCAAGAACGTCAAGAACTATTTTCACATCCACACCTACGGAGGCCTGTCTCCCTTCTTTGTAGGCCTTCGCGAAGGGAGACTCCTGGGCACCCGCTGTGGGAACGCCTCCTGCGAGGAACAGCGGATCTTCCTGCCTCCGCGTACCCACTGTCCCGACTGTCTGAGCCCGTCGGTGTGGGTCGAAGCCCCCACGGTGGGGGAGATCTACACCCATACGGAGATCCTGTACCCCGGCGCGGGCTTCAAGCTCACCACCCCCTGTCCGCTGATCTCCGTCTCTCTCGAAGGGGTGTGCACGAAGATGATGTCCTACCTGAAGGAAGGTCAGCCCAGGATTGGGATGAAGATCAAGGCGGTCTTCAATACGGAGCATCCGACACATACCATCCTCGATCTGGCCTGGGTGCCGGCTTAGGTCCGTCCGGTGGCAGAAGAGCAGAGCATCGACGGGCTGATCGAGGCCAAAGCCTTGGTCGAAGCCGGGCTCGCTCCGGAGGCGGCACGGGACCTGGTTTATCGGCTAGGTCTGTTGGCGGCGGAGACCGATCCCGTCCAGAGGTGGGGGCGAATCAGCCGCGAGCTGCTTCGCCCTTCCCATCCTTTCTCTGTTCATCAGAAGATCTTTCAGTGGAACTACCGTGCATGGAGTGCCGAGAGAGGACCGGCTCCGGCCTGGATCCCTACCTCGGATGAGATCCGCGGCTCCAACCTGGGACGGTGGATGTCCGAGCTGGGGATGGCCTCCTACGAGGCCCTTCACGCCTGGTCGGTGAGCCGAAGGGCGGACTTCTGGGGGCGGATCTGCCATGAGCTCGAAATTGTCTTCCAGGAGCCGCCCACCGCCGTCCTCGATCCAGCCTCATCCCCGGAAACCCCCCGCTGGTTCCCTGGAGCGAAGCTGAACATCGCCGCCAGTTGTCTAGTTGGAGATCCGGATCGCATCGCCATCCTTGCTCATCTCAACGGGCGCCTCGAGAGGGTCACGTTGGGTGAACTGGATCGGCTGACCCGCCGCGTGAGCCACGGTTTCAAGATGCCGGATTGTCGCCGGGAGACCGCGTGGCCGTGGTTCTGCCCATGACCGTCAAGGCGGTGGCGGTTTACCTGGGCATCATCCAGGCCGGAGGGGTCGTGGTCTCGATCGCCGATAGCTTTGCGGCGGCCGAGATCGCCACCCGTCTACGGATCGTACCGGTTAAACTGGTTGTGACCCAGGATTGCCTGTCGCGCACGGGGCGGCTGCTGCCGTTATACGAAAAGTTGATTGAAGCCCAGGCGCCGAGAACTGTCGTGATTCCGAAGAAGAAGGTCGCCAGATGGAGGGACGATGATGGTTTTCCTCCACTTCGCGGGGGCGATCTACTCTGGGAAGGTTTTCTGGGAAGGGACGACCCCTTTTCCCCCGTACCGGGGGATTCGGACGACCCGATCAACATCCTCTTCTCCTCCGGAACGACCGGGGATCCGAAGGCCGTCCCCTGGACTCAAACCACGCCGATCAAGTGCGCTGCCGACGGATACCTTCATCATGACCTGCACCCGGGCGATGTCCTGGCCTGGCCGACCAGCTTGGGGTGGATGATGGGCCCCTGGCTCATCTTTGCCGGTTTGATGAACCGCTGCACCCTCGCCCTCTACGACGAGGTTCCGACCGGACCCGGCTTCTGCCGGTTCGTGGAGCAGGCGGGGGTGACCGTGCTGGGACTCGTGCCGAGCCTGGTCAAAGTCTGGCGGGCGGGCGGGGCCACGGAGGGGGTGGATTGGACACGGATTCGCGTCTTCAGCTCCACCGGTGAAAGCTCCAACGAGGAGGACATGCTCTGGTTGATGGGCCGGGCCGGGTACCGTCCGATCATTGAATACTGCGGCGGCACGGAGCTTGGCGGAGGCTACATCACGGGTACGGTCGTGCAGCCTGCCCCTCCCGCGACCTTCAGCACCCCGGCTATGGCATTGGACCTGGCCATTCGGGACGAGGAGGGGCGGGAAACGGAAAACGGGGAGGTCTTCCTGATCCCCCCATCCGTTGGACTCTCGACCATGCTCGTCAACGCCGACCACCACGATGTCTATTTCGCCGGCACTCCTTCCGGGCCCGAGGGGGTTCCCCTCCGGCGTCACGGCGATCAGATCGAGAGACTGGCGGGGGGATATTTCCGGGCCCACGGCCGGGTGGACGACACCATGAACCTGGGGGGCATCAAGGTCAGCTCGATCGAACTGGAACGCGCGGTCTCCGGCCTCGACGGACTGGAGGGGAGCGCGGCCATCGCCGTGCCGCCGCCCGGAGGCGGACCGAGCGAACTGGTCTTCTATGTCGTCGTTGCGCCTCCTGCCCGGTTTCGGCCGGAGGACATGAGGGAATCGATGCAGAAGCAGATCCGCACCTTCCTCAACCCTCTTTTCAAGATCAAAGAGGTGGTTCGGATCGACGCCCTTCCGTGCACGGCCAGCAACAAGATCATGCGCCGCAAGCTGCGGGACGACTATGCCCGCCGGCCGGCGCCCATGGTCCCTCCGGCGGGATAGAGAGGCGCATATGGATTTCACATTGACTGAAGAGCACCGGCTGATTCGCGACACCGTGCGGAACTTCGCCGAGAACGAGATCAAACCGAAGGCCGCGGCGCTGGATGAGCAGGAGGAGTTTTCCACCGAACTCACGCGGGCGATGGGGGAGATCGGCCTCTTTGGCATGACCGTCCCCTCGGAATACGGGGGCCAGGGCTTGGATTACCTAGCCTGCATCATCGCCGTGGAGGAACTGGCCCGGGTCGACGGTTCCCAGGCCGCCACGGTGGCCGCGCAGAATTCTCTGGGCATCGGACCGATCTACTCCTACGGCACGGAAGAGCAGAAACGCCACTTCCTCCCCAAGCTCTGCAGCGGCGAGGCCCTCTGGTCCTTCGGACTCACCGAGCCGGACGCCGGTTCCGATTCGCGGGGGAGCAAGACCACGGCGAAAAAGGTGGATGGCGGGTGGGTGATCAACGGATCCAAGACCTTCATCACCAACGGAAGCAATCCGCTGTGCATCGGCTCCACCGTCCAGTGCGTGACCGCCCGCGAGGGAGGGAAGCCGGAATTCACCTGCTTTATGATCGAGACCGGCACCCCGGGTTTCAGCGCTCGAGCGATGCACGGCAAGCTCATGTGGCGTGGTTCGGACACCGCGGAGCTGGTCTTCGAGGATTGCCTCGTGCCCGATGAGAACATGCTTGGGCCCCGGGGGGCCGGGTCCCGGCAGATGCTGGAGACCCTGGATTCAGGACGTCTTTCTATCGCCGCCATGGGGCTGGGATGCGCCCAGGGGGCCTTCGAGGCGGCTCTGGAGTACGCCCGCCAGCGCCACCAGTTCGGTCAACCGATCATCAAGTTCCAGGTCAACAGTTTCAAACTGGCGGACATGGCCTTGAAGTGCGAGCTGGCCCGAACCTTCTTGTACAAGGCCTGCTGGTTACGTGATACGGGCCAGCCCTTCGAGAAGGAGGCGGCCATGTCCAAGCTCTACTGTTCGGAGATCGCGGGCCAGGTGGCCGACGAGGCGGTCCAGCTCCATGGGGGATACGGTTTGATGAAGGCGTATCCCGTGGAGAGGTTCTTCCGCGATTCGAGGTTCCTGCGCATCGGCGAAGGGACATCGGAGATTCAGCGGATAGTCATCGCCCGTCTGATTGGCTGCTGACCGGCGCGGGCGACCATCTGCCGACATCCCGAGGGGGTCCCGCGAGGGCCGGGCCGTCGATGGCAGGCCAGTAGAGTTCGGGACAGGCCATGAGCGTCGGCGGGACGACGCGGCGCTATGGATGCGCCAGTGGGCGCCAGGCCAGGCCGTCGACCCACTCATAGTGTCGATCGAATGACAGCAGTTCGGCCCCGGTTTCCATCGCCTGTGCCGCGATCCACATGTCATTGGCCGGAATCGGCTTGCCGCGAGCCTTGAGCGCTGCCGCAATGCGGCTGAAACGGTCGGCCGTCGCCATCGTGACCGGGACGACCGTGACGAACGGGCTCGCGATGAACTGGTCAAGTTCATCGCGGTTCCTCTCGTACCAGTTTCCGCAGCGGAATCCGTAGAGGAGTTCGCCCGCAACCACCGTCGAGAGCAGGACATCTTCGCTCCGGCGAATTATGTCAACGACGGCCGGGTTGGCCCTCTTCAGCGCCGAATACGCGTTCGTGTCGAGGAGCACTCTCATCTCCAGAAGTCCTCGTCCACCCGCTCGAAGACGGCAGTGGCATTGCGAAGGCTGCGTTCATCGAATTCTGACCAGGTGCCAATAAGGTGGTCCAGCCCTGATCCGACGGCGTTGGATGGCACGGCGGAGTCGAGCCCAGCCCCGCGCCGGATCAACTTCAAGGCCGCACGGTTGAGCGAGACGCCGTCCACCTGGGCCTCGTGACGCAGGCGCCGTTCGAGTTCCTTGTCGAACCCCCGCAGGGTCAGCTGTTTCAGGGCCACGCCAGTACCCTCCGGTGATGACTCATTAACCGACTCATTATGACTCACACGTCCGCTCGCGTGCAAGATCTGCGGGCCCGTCCTCCCCAACTGCCTGGGCGATAGCCGGTAACGGAGGGTGTCGGTGGAGCCCCGAGCCTCGGGCAGGTGTTCCAGATGTTCCTGTCGTCTCCACGGCGAGCGGGCATGGGTCGAGTCGACGCCAGGCGTCGGGAGTTGCTTCTTCTTCACGCTGCCCGCGTCGTGGCCGAGCAGCGAGCACACCGGGTAGCGCCGGCGCGCCACGGGCGCCGCCGGTGATCCGGTAGGCCCGGTTCCGGGCCCCGCTCCCCCCCAAGGCCGACGCCGGCTGGCCCCGATTCGGGTTCATCCGCATGTCGAGCGGGCCGGGCGACCGTTACTGTGAAGTCGGCCCTCGACACATGGCTGACGGCGCGCGGGAACGAGCTCGACCAGCTATTCTGGCCCGCTGACGGGCGGGGCCGACCGCGCGGTACGCTCACGCGAGGCGGGACGTGGTGGTCGCGGGTTGGCCGGTCTACTCGACCGCGCCGCCAATCCAGCGCACGCCGGGCCTCGGCTCGAAGGGGCCCGAGTAACTGATCGCCATGCCGACGACGACCACGACGAGTGCGCCGACGAGGTTGTACCAGAGGTACGAGATCGACATCGTTCTGGCGACGACCAGCACCGTCGCGAATCCTGCCAGCATGCCCCAGAACGCGCCACGGCCCGTGGCGCGCCGGGTGCCGATCGCCAGCGCGAAGCCGCCGAGCAGCGTTCCGTAGAAGAGCGATCCCACCTTGTTGACCACCTCGATGAGCGAGCCGGCGTTAGCCGCATAGATGGCGAACGCGCAGGCCGTCAGGCCCCAGAAGCCGGTGGCCAGCTTCGACACCAGCAGGTAGTGTGCGTCAGACGCCTGTTTCCGGATGTGGCGGCGGTACACGTCGATGACCGTGGTGGTGGCGAGTGCGTTCATCTCCCCGGCGCTCGCCGACATGGCGGCTGCGAAGATCGCGGCGATGATCAGGCCGACGAGGCCAATCGGCAACTGCGTCGTGACGAAGGTCGGGAAGACGTAGTTGACGTCGTTGTAGGACTTGTCGCCGCTGACGTCCTTCACCAGCTGCACGGCGCGCGCCCGCATCCCCCCGAGCGTGCGCTCGGCGGCCCGGAACGCCCCCCAGGCCTGTGCCAGGCGCGTGGCATCGCCGCTGCGACGCGCCTCGGTCGTGGCCAGGGCAGCCTCACGGCGCGCGGCGAAAGCGGCGGAGAACTCGCGCTGGATCACGGCCAGTTCGCCCGCACGCGGGCTGGCCTCGAGCTGGGCCCGATGCACTTGGTTGAAGAGCATGGGCGGCTGGGTGAACAGGTAGAACACGAAGACCAGGACCCCGGTCAGGAGGATGAGGGTCTGGAGCGGGACCTTGACGAAGGCACTCAGCAGCAGCGAGCTGCGCCCCTCGTCCTCGGATTTCGCCGTGAGGTAGCGCTGCACCTGGCTCTGGTCACAGCCGAAATAGGCGAGCATCAGAAAGACGCCGGCAATGATGCCAGACCAGAACGTGTAGTTGGTTGTCAGGTCGAACGAGAAGTCGACCGTCTTGAGGCGGCCAGCCGCGCCCGCGATGTGCAGCGCGTCGGCGAACGAAATCTCCCGCGGAAGGCCGAGGACGAGCAGGACGACCGCCGCGAACACGCCAGCCACGACCACCCCCATCTGCTTGACGTCGGTCCACGCCACGGCCTGCACCCCCCCGACCATCGTGTACAGCGCGGTCGGAACGCCGATCGCGAGGACGGTGAGGGTGAGATTCCAGCCCAGTACGATCGACAGGATCACCGCCGGCGCCGAGATGACCACGCCGCACGAAAGACTGCGCGACACGAGGAACAGGCTGGCGGCCAGCATCCGCGTCTTGGGGTCGAACCGCTGCTCGAGATACTCGTAGGCGGTGTAGACCCGTGCGCGATAGAAGAACGGGACGACGGTGAGCGACAGGATCACCATCGCAATGGGAAGACCGAAGTAGAACTGCACGAACCGCATGCCGTCGGCGTAGCCCTGCCCGGTGGTGCCAACCAGCGTGACCGCGCTCATCTGCGTGGCCATGACCGAGAGGCCCGCCGCCCACCATGGGAGGCTCCGTTTCGCGAGGAGATAGCCTTCGATTTCGTTGGCCGACCGGGTTCGCTTCAACCCGTCGTACACGATCCAGACGAGGTACGTGCCGATGACGAGCCAGTCCACGAGGTGCATAGTGTCTATGTCGATGGGCGGGGCACGGACGTCGGCGCCGGGCCGGAGGACTCGGGGCGCGTGCCGCGGTGTCCCCCGCGCAGGCGGTGCGTCCTATGGCGCGCCGAAGCAGTGGCCGAACGCCCAAAGTGCCGTGATGGTGAGCGCATGCATCAGCAGCACGAGCACGTAGGTTCCCGTGCGCGATCTGGCAGGTTGAGCAGTATCCGTCGCGGGAGCGGTCACAGCGCTGCCCTCCGCGCCAAGAGGCGCTCCGATGCGGCGGCCCGCGCCGCGCGGGTGTCGGCCATCCACCGGCGGTCGGTTGCCAGGGCCTGGCGCGAATCGTCGAGGGCCCGCCCGGTCTCCGAGGGCGCTGGCCCGCCCAGCGTGCGGCGGACCTCCACGAAATGCCGTGGGCTGAGCAGCTCACCAAGCGCCTCGTCGGTGTAGCGGATCGGCGCCCCGATGATCGCGGCGGAGACCTCGGCCAGGATGGCCACGAGCGGGCGCTCCGGCGCCGCTTGGCTGGTCCGGATCAACTCCGCGACGATCCGATGAGCGACCTGGAACGGGACGCCGTGATCGCGCGCGAGCACGTCGGCCAGCTCCGTCAGCGTGATCCCGTTCTGGGCCGCGCGCGCTTTCAGTTTCGCGCGGTCGAACTCGGCGCCGCGGATGGCGGCGGCGAGGAGGTTGATCGCGCGGGTTCCATCCCAGAAGGCCGCGAACACGACCGGCTGCAGATCGTCCTCCGTGTCGACGATGTCGCCGAACGGCGTGTTGTGCACCGCCACCATGACCGCCAGCGTTTCGCCCATCGCACGGCTGGCGATGCTGCGTGCGTGCTCGACCGACACCGGGTTCCGTTTCTGCGGCATGATGCTGCTCGGCTGCACGAAGCCGTCCCCGAGTCGCAGGTAGCCGAACTCGATCGTGCACCACTGCAGCAGGTCCTGCACGAACCGCCCGAACCCGGCGAGAGCGACCATCGCCGCCGACACGTTCTGCAACAGGTAGTCCACGGTGGCGATGCTGCCGTAGGTGTTGCCCGTGGGCCCCAGGAAGCCGAGCAGATCGCTGGTGAGCTGGCGATCGATGTCGAACCCGGTTCCGGTGATCGCGCACGCGCCGAGCGGACACCGGTTGGTGGTCTCGTGGGCCGAGCGCAGGCGCGAGGCGTCCCGCTCGAGCTGCTCGATGACGGCCAGCAAGTAGTGCGCGATCGTCGAGGGCTGCGCCGGCTGGGTGTGCGTGTGCGCCGGAAAGACGGTGTCGCGATTTTGCGCCGCCACGCCGATCAGCGCGTCGCGCAACTGCAGGGTGGCGTCGAGGAGGGCGAGCACCAGTTCGCGCTGCCGCATTCGGTACAGTACCATGTCGATGTCGTTGCGGCTGCGCGCGGTGTGAAGCCGCCCCGCCACGTCGTCGCCGCAGGCCGCGACCATCAGACGATTTACGTAGCAGAACAGATCTTCGTCCGTGCCGTCGTAGACGGCGCGTCGGACCTCGGCCAGGGAAATTCCGTCGAGCGCGGCACGGATGACGCGGGCATCCTCGCGCGACACGATGCCCCGCTCCACCAGCATGACGAGGTGGGCGTAGTGCATGGCCATCAACGGATCGAGGAAGAGTTCTTTCGCATCCTCAAAGTTCTCGTTCAGGACCAGTGACACGTATTCAGGTGCGAATGTCATATGAATGTGCGTTGAGTCTATCAGGTCTGCTCGGCAGTCAGTAGACGACGGACCCCGACGTCCGGGAAAAAGTCCCACATGCGAGCGCTGCGTGACCTGGGGCGCCGGGACCGACGTCCCAGGCGCGAGCCGGACGCCTACTCGCCCGCGATACCTGGGCGCGCTGCCGGCAGAGCGGGTCCCTTCGGCAGGCTGATCGGATTGGCGAGCAACTGATACGCGCCGTCGGTGCCTGCCGGCTCGCCTGCCGCCGGCCGTTGCAGGCGAGCCGGCACGTCGAGCGCCGAGGGTCGCGTGTAGCCGTGGTCCAGCCGAACGGGGCATGGAGAGTCTATCCACAACTGACCATGACTTGACAGCCAACTGACGAGGCTTATAAATCGTCCCATAGTTAGTAATGTCTGTTAATTAAGTAGGGGGCCGTTCAGGACACCGCGCATGTCCGCTGATCACGCGGCGCTCGACTTCGAGGACGATCATTTCAGGAAGATCGACAAGATCGATCTGACGGCCATGCGCCGTCTCAACGCGATCCGCATCCTCGATACCGTGCGGCGCTACGGACCGATCTCCCGGGCGAGTCTGGCAAAGCGATCGAGGTTGAGTCCGCCCGCGGTGTCAGCGCTGGTGGACGATCTCATCGCCACGCGAGGCCTGCTTCGGGACGTTGGCCAGGACGTGTCGACCGGCGGCCGGAGACCCACACTCGTCAGCTTTGCTGCCGATCATGGCTGTGTCGTCGGCGTCGACCTCGGGTCTACGACGGTGCGGTACGCGCTTGCGGATCTCAGTGGTCGTGTTCTCGCGCGCCTCGCGGAGCCGACAGGGAACCCGTCGCCCGGACGTGTGGTCGATCAGTTGTCCGCCGGCATCCGCACGCTGCTTGGAGGCTCGACGGGCCGGCTCTCGCTGCTTGCCATCGGGATTGGCGCACCAGGCATGACGGACGTGCGCCGCGGTGTGGTCATCGAAGCCGCAAACCTGCGCGGGTGGACGGATGTCGCGCTCAAAGACATGGTGACGCTCGAGTTCGACGTGCCTCTGGCCGTCGACAACGACGTCAATATGGCCGCTTTCGGCGAGCACTGGATGGGCTGTGCGAAGGGGGAGCCCAACTTCGTCTTCATCGCGCTAGGGCGCGGCGTCGGCGCGGGCATCATGATCGACGGGCGCGTCCATCGGGGAAGCCAGTGGTACGCAGGCGAAATCAGTCACTTGCTCCTGGACTCCGAACAGTGGCAGCGCAACTTCGGTTCGCAGGGGTATCTGGAACATCACGTCGGCGCTGCGGCCATCGCCAGGAGATGGCGCCGCGAGTCGCGTGCCGGTCGCGGCGCCGCGGCCGGGATTGCCGCGCTGTTCGCAGCGGCCCGGCAGGGGAATGCGGTCGCGGCGCGGCTGGTGACGCACGTGGCCACCATCCTCGGTGTCGCGGTGGCCAATATTGTCACAACACTGGATCCCGCCTTGGTGGTCTTCGGCGGCGGCATCGGCCAAGTCGGCGAACAACTGTTGGACCCGGTGCGACAGGTCGTGGGACGCATCGTACCGAATCAGCCCGTCATTCGCATGACTGCGCTCAAGGGCGATGCACAGCTCTTCGGCAGCGTCCTCTCCCAGCTCAGGCTCGCGAATCGCGCCCTGTGCAACGCGATCCTCGGCGACGACGACAGGCAGCGGACGTCTCACGCGCTGCCGGTTCGCTCGCGTTTGGCTTCCGGCCCCGCAGTCCGAGCACGCCAGCTACCCCTATCAGCTGCGAAGTGAGAGATGATGTGTTCGTTCCCAACAGCAAGTTCGAGCAGCGCGAGGTCCAGATTGGCTTTAAGCTCTACTTCTAGCAGGCTGTCACTATGAAACGACTGTCGATCCTTGCGGTTGCCGTCAGTATCCTGTCCCTCGTCTTCCTCGCTCCGGGCAACACCCGGCTTCGCGCTCAGACCCGGATGATCTCGCTCGTGTCCCAGGAAAACGGACACGTGGCTCTCGGCTTCGCGCTCCGGCGCCTGAACGTGGTCGGGACGTTCCTGCAGACGGCCGCGCATCCCGACGACGAACACAACCAGCTTTACGCCCTCCTCACGCTCGGTCATGGGCTTCGATCCGTGGACGTGCAGACGACCCGCGGCGAGGGCGGTCAGAACGAGATCGGCTCGGAACTGTTCCGGGACATCGGCGTCCTGCGGACGTCCGAACTGCTGTCGGCGCACCGACTCGATGGGGCCGAGCAGTGGTTTGCCCGTTCGATCGACTTCGGGTACTCGTTCAACCCTCCCGAGATCTACGAGAAGTGGGGCCGGAACGAGGTGATGGGCGACTTCGTGCGCTTCATCCGAGCCACGCGGCCGGACGTCGTGCTGACGATGACCATTCAGGGCCGGGGCGGCGACCGCGCCCACGAGTCAACCGCGGTGCTGACGCAGGAAGCGTTCCGCGCGGCGGCCGATCCGAAGCAGTTTCCGGATCAGGTCAAGGGCGGCCTGCGGCCGTGGCAGGCCAGGAAGCTGTACTTCACCGGAGGCGCCGGCGTGACCGGCGGTCCGTCGGCGGCGATCCCAACTCCGGAGCCGACTTTGCACTTCGCAACCGTCGATGCCGGAGCGTACGACCCGCTGCTCGGGCGGACCTACCAGGAGATCGGCGCGGACGCCCGCAGCAACCACAAGTGCCAGGGGATGGGCCAGCTTCCGCCGCTGCCTGGCGGCATCGGAGGAGGCCGCGGCCTCGCGGGCCCATCGCGATACAGACTCGTGGATTCGACCATCGCGGGCCAGATGGAGAAGGACGAGACATCGTTGTTCGATGGCGTGGACACGAGTCTCGGCGGCCTGGCGTCGTTCGCCGGGGCGAACCCGCCCGAGGCCCTGAAGACCGGCCTCGCTGCCATCGTCGGGCAGGCGCAGCGCGCGCAGAAGGCGTTCGATTCGGGTGACGACGCGGGCACCGCGGCGCCGGTGGTGGCAGGTCTCGACGCGGTCCGGGCCCTCCGCGCCCAGATCGGTTCGATCGGTCTGACCGAGAACGCCCGCTTCGAGATCGACTTTCGCTTGAAGACCAAGGAAGCGGACTACGAGAACGGGGTACTTTTGGCTCACGGGCTGGCGTTCGAAGCGATTGCTGACGACGGCCTCGTGATCGCCGGGCAGCCGGTGAAGCTCTCGCTCGTCGTCGCGAACCGAGGCGCCGGGGACGTGAGCGTGAGCGGGGTGAGCGTGGCCGGGTTCGACCGGGCCGCCAGTTGCACGCCTGGGAACGCGAAGGCCCGCGGTGTGTTCACCTGCACGGCGGACGTCCAGGTGCCGAAGGACGCGAGGCTCACCGAGCCCTACTGGACCGACGAGTACTGGGACACGCGGCCGCCGAAGGCCGCGCTCAACATCTACCCGGCGGACGTGGAGTTCGGCCTGCCGTTCCGGCCGTCGCCCTTTCGCGTGACGTTCCGCATGAAGGTGGGTGGTACCGAGGTTACGAAGGAACTGGCGGCGCAATACCGTTACTCGAAGGACATCTTCGTCGGTGAGAAGCGGATGGACCTGAACGTCGTTCCCGCCTTCTCGGTGAAGACGACGCCAACGACCGCGGTCATCCCGGAGGTTCGCGCGGCCGCCGCCAAGCCGATCGAGCGGGAGATCTTCGTGTCGGCGACCAACGGCACGAAGGATGCGGTGCAGGCGACGGTCGCGCTCGAACTGCCTGCGGGTTGGACGGCGGCGCCGGCCACCGCGGCACTGAGCTTCGCCAACGAAGACGAGTCGCTGACGACGCGGTTCAAGGTGAGCGTGCCGGCGACCGTGAAGGTCGGCGAGTACCAGGTCCGCGCCGTCGTGACGTCGGCGGCAACGGGCGCGATGAAGTTCAGCAGCGGCTACCAGGAGATCGATTACCCGCACATCCAGCGGCGCCAGGTGATCAAGCCGGCCGAGACCGACCTGAAAGTGATCGACGCCAAGACCACGCCCAATGTGAAAGTCGGTTACGTGGTCGGCGCGGGAGACCAGGTGCCGCCAGCCCTCGAGCAGTTGGGCGCGAAGGTGAGCTTCATCCAGCCGGACGAGCTGGCGTGGGGCGACCTGTCCAAATACGACGTCATCATCACTGGCGTGCGCGCGTACCTCAAGCGAATCGACCTGCGCGCGTACAACCGCCGCCTGATCGAGTTCGCCGAGCGTGGCGGGACGGTGATCGTTCAGTACAACAAGATGGAATTCAACCAGGCGCAGTTCGGGCCGTTCCCGGCGAAGGTCGGCAACGGTCGCGTGACCGACGAGGACGTGCCGGTGAAGGTCCTCGTGCCTGGGCACCCGGTGTTCAACTTCCCGAACAAGATCACCGAGGCGACATGGAAGGGCTGGGTGCAGGAGCGCGGACTCTATTTCCTTGGTGAGAAGGACGCCAGGTACGTCGATCTGATCTCAATGGAAGATTCGGCGCCCGACGACCCGGGGGTGAAGCTCGGGTCATTGGTGGACGCGAAGGTCGGGAAGGGCCACTGGATCTATCTGGGCCTCGGTCTGTGGCGGCAGTTGCCTGCCCAGACCGAAGGCGCGTACCAGTTGCTGGCCAACTTGATCAGCCTTCCGAAGGCGCCGGCGGCAGCCGGGGCACCGGCGGGCACCAAGGGACGCTAGACATCTTCCACAGCCAGGGTCGTGACAAGTGAAGCAAGTGTCTACCGTGCGCTTTGGAATCTGTCCTGGTGTGCATTCGCTGTGCCGGCGATATTCGCGTGTACACTGCAACGATTGTGTAATGACCATGCAGAGATCAGGGCATTTGGGCCCCATTTCAGGAGGATCGCAACACATGCTCCGCGTAATGTTCGCAGCGATGCTGGCGCTCGCGCTGGCTGTCCCCGCCGCTGCTCAGTCGCAGGCGGCGAACGGCTCCATCCAGGGCACGGTCGTCGACACGTCGGGTGGCGTGCTGCCGGGCGTGACGGTGACCGTGACCAATACCGAGACCGGTGCGCAGCGTACGGCCGTCACCAACGAGGCCGGAATGTTCCGCGCGCTGTTGTTGCCGCTCGGCACCTACCGGGCGGTCGCCGAACTCGAGGGCTTCAAGAAATACGAGGAGTCTGGCCTCAGGGTGAGCGTTGGCCAGACGGTCGTCGTAAAGATCGTGATGAGTGTGGGCGCGCTCAACGAGACCGTGACGGTCAACGCGGCCGACACGCCGGCGCTGGAACTCGCGCGCATCGACATCGGCCACACGATGACCGACCAGGAAGTGCACAGCCTGCCGCTGGTCGCGCGCAACCCGTACAACTACGCGCTGGTACAGCCGGGCGTGACCGGCATCGAGAACGTGGAGTTCGGCGTCCCGCGCCTGGCGGCCAACGGCGCCGCGATGCGCATCAACTACCAGATTGACGGCAACACGAATACCGAGAAGGACCGTGCAGGCCTGCGCCTGCTGCCGATGTCCGAGGTCATGATCCAGGAAGTGAAAGTCGTGACCACGGGCTTCGCGCCCGAGTTCGGCCAGACGATGGGCATGGTCTTCAACGCGGTCACGCCGTCGGGCACGAACGCCTTCCACGGGCAGGCCAGTTACCTGTTCCGCCGCAACGCGTTCAGCGCCTTCCCGTTCTTCTTCGGCTGCGGCAGCACGACGATCGCGGCGAACTGCCCGCCGTTGGCCTCCAACGCGGTGCGCCCGGCGACGAAGGTCGACACCTATACGGCGAACGTGGGCGGCCCGATCCTGAAGAACAAGCTGTTCTTCTACGCCGGCTTGGAGCGGACGAAGCGCGACCTCTCGTCGACCAAGCTCATCACGGTGAGCCCGGCGGTGGCGGCCTCGGTCGGCCTGAAGCCTCAGCCCGCTGCGTTGCCCAACGTCCAGACCGGGAAGTTCATCATTGGCAAGGCCGACTACCAGCTGAACAGCAACAACCGGCTGACGGCCCGCTGGGTGCAGTTCCACAACGACGCGCCGTACAACAGCGCCGCCGGCACGACGACATTGGAGCGGGCGACGAACTTTCTCGACGCGATGGACTCGATCGCGGCGCAGATGGTGTCGACCTTCGGGTCGAACCTCCTGAACGAGTTCCGGGTGCAGTACGCGCACCGCCACCAGAGCTCCGTGGCGAATTCGGACTCGGGCACCGGCCCGGCCATTACGATCAGCTCGCCTTCGGTCGCCTTCGGCGGCCCATTTGGCGTCACGGGTCAGGACGCCGCCGGGTTCGACTTCAAGCAGAACATCTCGCAGGTGATCGACAACGTCACTTACGTCCGCGGGGCGCACAACTTCAAGTTCGGTTTCGACTTCCAGCACGTCTACGACGAGCGCACGGCGGCTCCGCAGTTCCTCTACACGTTCCCGACCGTGGACGCCTACAACGCGGCCAAGAGCGGCGCCAACCCGTACGGCTACACGAACTTGCAGCAGCTGACGGGCGACCGGACGTTCAACATGGCGACCAACATCATGAGCTTCTTCGTGCAGGACGACTGGCAGCTGGCGCCGTCCCTCAAGATGCTCTACGGCGTACGCTACGACCTCTACAAGTTCCCGGCCGGTCTCGCGAGCGCCCCGCTGGCGCAGACGCAGTCGTTCAACATCGACAAGAACAACTTCGGCCCGCGCGTCGGCTTCGCGTGGTCCATGAACCCCACGACGGTGGTCCGCGCGAGCACCGGCATCATGTACGACCAGCCGATTCTCGGCGGCTACGAGCAGGCGCTGACGCTCTCCGGTTCCCCGAAGTCGCCGGTGTACACGTTCAGCCCGACCTCGCCGGGTGCCCCGGCGTTCCCGAACGGCGCCGGCACGGGCACGCTGGCCCAGCAGTCGCCGTGGGCGATCGACCCGAACTTCCAGGTCGCGCGCACTTGGCAGAACAACATCCAGGTGGAGCACGCCTTCCGGCGCGACTTCTCGGTGTCGGCCGGGTTCATGTACGCGAAGGGCAACCAGTTGCCGGTAGTCACCGACGTGAACCTGATCAACCCGATCGGCACGCTGGCTGACGGCCGCCCAATTTACAGTACGGCGATCAACGCGAACACGCGGGTCGATCCGCGCTTCAACCACATCAACGAGGTGCAGTCGATCGGCGAGTCGACTTTCAAGTCGATGACGCTGCAGATGAACAAGCGCTTCGCGCAGGGGTTGACCTTCAACGTCCAGTACTCGCTCGGCAAGGGGCTCGACAACACCCCGTTGCTCACGCAGATGACCGTGCAGTCGGAATCCGGGCGGTCGGACCCGAGCAACCTGAACCGCGACCTCGGCCCGAACCCGCTCGATATGCGGCACAGCTTCACCGGCAGCATCGTCTACACGACGCTAAGCAAGTCGACCAATCCGATTGTCCGCACGCTGCTGACCGGCAACGAAGTCGGCGTGCTGCTGCAGTTCAACAGCGGCCTGCCGGCGAGCATCCTCGCCAACCGCGATCTCAACGGCGACGGCGTCAGCAGCGACCGCCCACTCTTCGTGGATCGCGCCTCGCTGTACTTGGCGGCCCGCAAGAACGTGGACCTTCGCTACACGCGCTGGATCCCCATCCACGGCTCGACCCGCGGCGAGGTGATCATGGAGCTGAAGAACCTGTTCAACACCCAGCAGTTGTCGGGCATCAACACAACGATGGTGGTTGACGCGCTCGGCAACTCGACGACGCCGATTCCGACCGACTCGTATCAGTTCGTGAACCCGTCGGGCTACGAGCAGCGGAAGTTCCAGCTCGGGCTCCGCGTCCGCTTCTAGGAGGCGTCCATTCCCGGACGGCCGGGAGCCTCGCACCTCGTGTCCGTGTCGATCCGGTCCGGCGCCAGCCGGGCCGGGTCGACACCGACGAGAAGGCGAGAAGGCGACGATTCTGCGTGTTGGCCTGGGTTTGTCCTCGCCAGGCCGGTCTCCCGAGACGACTACGATTGGTTGGAGGATCCGAGGACCTGCTGGAGAATCTGCGTCAGCAGGTCGCCGGTTGCCTTGGTCGAATCGTCCGTGCTCGAGGCGACCTTCTGATGCGAGTGATGCCCATGATGCACGCCTCCGGCGTCGTGGGGCTTGGGCGGCCGCAGGTCTTCGGCCTTGCCGCTCTCGGAGGCCCTGGTGAATTGCTCGGCCATCCGTTTCAGCGCTTCATGCCGTCAGAACGCTTCCTGAATGGACAGATAGAATCCGCGCGAGCCGCCCCTGCCCCAGGCGTAGTCGGTGCAGAGGTTCGTCCGCGATCGCTTGTTGAGCAGCACGCGTAGCCCAGCGCCCGCGGCGGGCGCGTACGTGCCGAACAGCCTGTCGCCGCTCTCCACGCTGCCCACCGTCGTCACGTTGGCGAACGCGACGAATCCGACGAGTCCGTTGCTCGTGATCGTGCCTCTGTACTCCACCTCGCCGTACAGGAGATGCTCGCCCCGATACCGGCCTTCGCTGTAGCCGCGCGCCGACCGCCCATCCGAACCCGCGGACGGCAAATCGAAGTACGGCGCCGTGCCGCCAGTGACGAGGTCGCCCAGGAACCAGAAGGCGATCTTCTGGCGCGCATCCTTCGTCAGGTTCTTGTACGTGCGGACGTCGAGATTCACCTCCTGCCACGTCGAATCCCCGCCCAGCACGCCGCTGAAGAACGTGCGACACGTCGCGCTCGCCAGCCAGCCCCGCTGCGCGTTGATACCGTTGTCGCGCGTGTCGTAGCGCAAGCCGACGCTCGTGCCCGAAGAAGTCTGGCCGTCGGTGGAGAAGCCGTGTTTCGCGTTGTAGGCCACGTACGCCGACCGGTCGAACGCCGCCGGATCGCTGCCGTTCGCCCGCACGTTTGAATGCGTGTTGAAGTTCAGACCCACGCCGATGAACAGGCCGGGCTTGATGTTGCGGTAGACGTTTTCGTACAGGCGGAAGAAATCGAACTTCAGGTTCTCGGCAGAACTTGCCGGCGCGCTTCCACCAAGGCTGTACGTGTTCTGCGACGTCCACGACACCCGGTCCTCGCCCTGGATGAACCAGCGGTCATTGTCGGTGAACACCGCGACCTTGACGCCGAGCATCGACTGCATCTTCTGCGTGACCTTGAAGCCCCCGGACAGCGAGGAGATGTGCGTACTGTCCGGATCGCCGCTGAAGAACGCGGCATTCCCGGAGAAACCGCCGTTCAGACCGGTGGAAGGTTTCGAACCGATGGATGGGGCGAAGACCAGGTACCGTCGATGCGCCCCGACGGTTTCGTCGCCTCCGGTGGAATCCCGACCGCGGATCTTGTGCCACAGGTCGCCGGCGTCGATGGCGACCGGCGAATCGGCGCTCCCGCTGCTGTTGGGGTCGTCCTGTGCGGACGCCGCGCCGCTGAGAGCGACGACCGCCATCCAGCAGCAGCAGATCAGTCGGAGTATCCGCATGCGTCCTTCGAACCAGGCAGGGCACCAACGATTATACGTGCGGCGTGTGGGGGGCACGCGGTCTGCTTCGATCTTCACAGTCTTGTCACAGGAAGGCGCTCGCCGCGACGGAACCGTTCGGCTGCGCCAGATGAACAGGATCGGCCCTGGAATACATCGACGCGCCCGCGGTACGGCTGAAACCTTGCGCTGGACACCAACGAGCCTCTGCGGCGGGTCACGCGGCTGATGGCCGGCGGCTGGGTTGGCTCACCAGAATCTCTCGCCCTGCGGCCGGTTGATCGGCGCGCTGACTGCTATCAGGAGGTGACACCGGCTGGTCGTATTCAGTGATCCCAAGATGTTCGTGTCCCCGGCGCTCTTCTGGGATCGTGAGTCGCCCTGGGGGAATGCCGTGTTCGAGGATCGCCTCGGCGATGAAGGTCTCCGCCAGTCCCGGCCGCCACGCGCACGGCCGCGGAGGACATACACACCCCGACCGGCCCACGTGCCCCCCGCCAGGGCCGAGGCCGGCTGGCCCCGATTCGGGTTCATCCGCAGGTCGGGCGGGCCGGGCGCCTTCATCGAGGAGCCGCGATGCGGCGCGTGGAAGAGGCAATCCCGTGGTACAACTACCCGTGATGTCTGCACTCCTTGGCGCCCTCATTCCCGACGATGGCGATGTGTCCGGCGACGCGCTGCTCGGGCGTTTTCTCGACTACACCTCTGACAAGGGCCTGTCCCTCTACCCGGCGCAGGAAGAGGCGATCCTCGAACTGCTGGACGAGAAGAACGTCATCCTCAACACGCCCACCGGGTCGGGCAAGTCGCTGGTCGCCTCGGCGATGCTGTTCGCCTCGCTGGCGCGCGGGCAGCGGGCGGTCTACACCTGCCCCATCAAGGCGCTGGTCAACGAGAAGTGGATGGCGCTCTGCCGCGAGTTCGGCCCGGAACAGGTCGGCCTCTCGACCGGGGACGCCTCGGTCAACCGCGGCGCGCCCGTGCTCTGCTGCACCGCCGAGGTGCTGGGTAATATCGCGCTGCGGGAGGGGGCCGACGCGCAGATCGACAACGTGGTCATGGACGAGTTCCACTGGTATGCCGACCGCGACCGCGGTGTGGCCTGGCAGACACCGCTCCTCACGTTGTCCCGCACGCGGTTCCTGCTGATGTCGGCCACCCTCGGCGACACGTCGTTCTTCGAAACGGCGCTGACCGCGCTCAACGGCCGGCCGACCGTCACCGTGAAGTCGGCCGACCGCCCGGTCCCGCTGGATTACGCCTATGCCGAGATCCCGCTGGCGCACACGCTCGAGAAGCTGGCCGACGAGGGGAAGACACCGGTCTACGTCGTGCACTTCACCCAGGCCGACGCCGCCGGCAGTGCGCAGGATTTCACGAGCCTGAAGATCTGCACGCGCGAGGAGAAGATGGCGCTGGCGGAGATCGTGGCGGGCTTCGAGTTCACCAGCCCCTACGGCTCGGAGATTCGGAAGTGGCTGAAGCACGGCATCGGCCTGCACCACGCCGGGCTGCTGCCCAAGTACCGCGTGCTGGTGGAGCAGTTGGCGCAGCGCGGACTGCTCAAGATCATCTGCGGCACCGACACGCTGGGCGTGGGCATCAACGTGCCGATCCGGACGGTGCTGTTCACACGGCTCTGCAAGTTCGACGGGCGGAAGACGGCGCACCTCAGCGCGCGCGACTTCCACCAGATCGCGGGACGCGCCGGCCGCAAGGGGTTCGACACCCGCGGCCACGTCATGGTCCAGGCCCCGGAACACGTCATCGAGAACATCAGGCTGAGCGAGAGGGCGGCGCGCGAGGGCAAGAAGGTGGTGAAGCGCAAGCCGCCAGAGCACAACTTCGTCAACTGGGACCTGGGCACCTTCAAGCGGCTGATCGGCGCGGCGCCCGAGCAGTTGACCTCGCGCTTCCGGGTGTCGCACGGCATGCTGCTGAACGTCCTGGGTCGTCGGGGCGACGGGTGCGCCGCGATGCGACGGCTCGTCCGCGACTGCCACGAACCCGAGAGTGGGAAGACGGCGCACCGTCGCCGGGCCTGGCAGTTGTTCCGCGCGCTGGTGGCGCGACACATCGTCGAGATCGTCCCGAGAACCGAGGAGGGGTCGACCCTTCGCGTGAACGTGGACCTGCAGGACGATTTCTCGATGGACCAGACGCTGTCGCTCTACCTGCTCGAGACCATCCCGCTGCTCGACCCCGACTCGCCGGACTACGCGCTGGACCTGCTGACGCTCGTCGAGTCGATCCTCGAGAACCCCGAGCTGATTCTCCGCCGGCAACTGGACCGGATCAAGGACCGGGCGGTCGCGCAGATGAAGGCGGACGGGCTCGACTACGACAAGCGCATGGAGGAACTGGAGAAGCTGGAGTATCCCAAGCCGCTCAGCGACTTCGTCTACACGACCTTCAACGCGTTCGCCGACCGGCACCCGTGGGTGGGGGAGGAGAACATCCGGCCGAAGTCGATCGCGCGGGAGATGTTCGAGAACTTCCACTCGTTCGCCGAGTACGTGCTCGACTACGAGCTGCAGCGCGTCGAGGGGCTGTTGCTGCGGCACTTGAACAGCGTCTACAAGGTGCTGAGCCAGACCGTGCCGGACGGCGTGAAGTCGGACCAGGTGCTCGACATGGAAGTGTACCTGCGCACGCTCCTGCGGCAGGTGGATTCGAGCCTGGCTGACGAATGGGAGCGCATGCGGGACCCCGCGTACCTGCCGCTGGAAGCTGCCAGGTCGCGAGGCCTCGAACTGCGGCCGCCCGGGGCCGACGCGGCCGAGCAGGACGTCACGCGCGACACCAAGCGGTTCACCGCCGCGATCCGCACGCGCGTCTTCACGTTCCTCCGCGCGTGGTCCACTGGCGACCTGGCGGCTGCCGTCGCCGTGCTCGACTCGTCGCACGACGCCGACGGCGAGACGTGGACGCCCGAACGGCTGCGCGCCGTCCTGGACGCCTACCTCGTCGATCACCAGCGCCTCCGCCTCGACCCGGAGGCGAGAAACCTGCGCCACACGCACGTGAAGCCCTCCGACGATGAGGCGACGTGGCGAGTGCAGCAGATGCTGATCGATCCCGAGATGGACAACGACTGGGTGGCCGAGTTCGAGGTAGACCTCGCCCGGTCGCGCGAGGCGCGCGAACCGGTGGTCCGGCTGCGGCGGGTGGGAAGCCTGGGGTGACGCGACAGGGCGTGGTTCGAGACCTGTGCGAGCCATCCATTTACGGATCCTCGGTAATCGGGTATACTCAGCCGCGTGATTCGGACCTTCGCGGACGCGGGCACCGAGGACGTCTTCAACGGACGCTCCAGCAAGGCTTCGCGGAAACAGCTACCCGTCTCGCTGTGGTCCCGTGCGCGCCGACTTCTCGACCAACTGCAGCGAGCCCACGTCGTCGGCGACATGGCACAACCGCCAGGCAACCGATTCGAGCGGCTTTCGGATCGCCGCTACAGCGTGCGCGTCAACGACCAATACCGTGTCACCTTCCGCTGGGAGGAGGGCGTGGCCGATGAGGTGTGGTGTGGAGACTATCACTAGCCTGCTGAAGACCCACGGGCTGCCGACGCACCGTCCACCCACCTCGCCAGGCGAGATGGTCGCGCACTTTCTCGAGGATCTGGGCCTTTCGCAGGCGGAAGTTGCGCGCGCACTTGGGTTGACGGCCAACCGGCTGAACGAAGTCGTCAAGGGCAAGCGTGGTATCAGCGCCGATACGGCGCTCCGTCTGGCAGCCTACTTCGGAACCACTGCGCAGTTCTGGCTGAACGTGCAGGACGCGTGGGACCTCTGGCATGAACTGAAGAGAGGCTCTCGGACGTACCTGGCTATTCGGCAACCGCGGGCGGTGCGCGCCGCGGCCGCAAGCTGTACGGGCACCTGTTCGACGACATCCTCGAGCTGAAGTACCTTCTCCAGCGGTACACCAACTACTTGCGGTGGTTGAAGTGGAAAGGCTGAGCCCGGATAACCCGCTGGTGGCGGTCACCGTGTTATCCTTTCGGGCGGTGCGCCATCCCCTCGATCTGCGCCCGTTCCTCGACACCTTCACCCGAATCTGGGAGCGCGCCGACCCGCGTGCGCCCCTGTTCAGCGAGATCTTCGACCCGCCTCGACAGGCCCGATGCGAAGCCCGACTGACCGCCCTGGTGGATGCGTTCCTGGCAGAAGCGGCCCGTGGGAGCGCATCCCAGGCCGACTGGTCGGATGCACAGCGGCGGCTTGCCCCGCGGCTCGACGACCTGGCTTCAGAGGTACTGGGCTGGCCGGGCGAACGCCTGCACGCGCTGCCCGTCGCCGCCTTTCGTGATCAACTCGAGCGGTTCCCGGCCGTGGCCCGCCGGTTCGATCCGGCCCTGGCCACCACGGATATCTATCAGGCGGGTCGGAACGCGCTCACCATGCACTGCCTCCAGTACCTGCTGGGCGTCCCGGCTCGCCTGACTCCCTCGGTCTTTGCTTACAGCCTGCTGTATCCCTACACCGACAACTACCTGGACGATGCGGGCCTCGAGCACGAGGAGAAACTGGACTTCAGCGCGCGTTTCGCCCGTCGCCTGCTGGGCGACTCCGTGGCGCCGTCCGGCGAGCACGAGGCCCAGGTGTTTCGGCTGGTCGGCCTCATCGAGCGGGAGTTCGACCGCTCGACGTATCCCGACGTGTACCGGGCGCTCCTGGCCATCCACGCCGCACAGGAGCGCAGCCTCGCCCTGTTCGACCTGCCAGACGAGGCCGTGTCGGAGGTGATGGAGATTTGCTTCCTGAAAGGCGGCGCCTCGGTGCTCGCCGACGGCTACCTCGTGGCGGGCTCGCTCACGCGCGGACAGGCGGAGTGCATCTTCGGCCTTGGCGTGTTCCTCCAGTTGCGGGACGACCTCGAGGATGTCGTGTCAGACCGCGAGGACCACCAGCAGACGCCGTTCTCGGTGGGATTTGACGATGGGCTGGATGCGCCAACGGCGCGAACCCTCGCGCTCGGTCGGTCGGTCTTCGCCGGGCTCGCTTCGTTCCGCCTGGCGGACGATCCGGTCGTCGATCTGATCGGCCGAACCCTGCCGCTGACGGTCATCGACGCGGCTGCATCGCTCTCCGATCACTTCAGCCGACCGTTCCTCACGGAGTTGGAGCGGCGGTCGCCCTGCCGGCTAACGGTGCTCGCAGAGCAGCGCGCCCGGCTCCAGTCGCCGGGCGTCCCGCTCACCAGGTTGCTCGCGGCGTGGCTGGCGGCGAGTTGCTCCATCCCGTCGAGCATCGCGGGCGCCGTGGACGTCGAGGCGGAACTCCTGTAGACATCGGACGCTTCGTGGCCTATCGGGATCCCGGCCCTGGGCCCAGCATGCGCGCCCCGGTAATACGGTCGCCCAGTTCCAGCCGATCGACGACGTCCATGCCGCGGACCACGCGATTTCTAAGGAGGCATCGCGTGCGTTGTTTGCCAAAGACGAGGCGCGCCTCCATAACCTCATCCACGACTGGCCCGAGGACATCCGGACACACGTGGCGAGGCTGGTCAAGGAAGCCGTGCGTCTCGAGCAGGAGGCGACCGACGGCACGCGTCCGTCATAGCGTCGTTGGCGATCCAGGTAGCGCCGCTGTAAGATGCTGGGGACTGGAGGAGCGACATGAAACGGACACTGGTAGTGGTCGCGCTCGCTTGCGCCGTGTCAGGCCTGCAGGTGGCGGCGCGGCAGGCTGCGACGAAGGTCGATCTAAAGAACGCGGAGGGGCAGGCGATCGGCACCGCGACGCTGACGCCGGCCAAGCGCGGCGGCGTGGCGATTGCGCTCGACGTCGAGAGCCTGTCGCCCGGCGACCACGCGATCCACATTCACCAGAACGCGAAGTGCGAGCCGCCGTTCGCGACGGCCGGCCCTCACTTCAATCCTGAAAACAGGAAGCACGGGCTCGAGAACCCGGACGGCCCGCACGCCGGCGACATGAGCAACTTCACGGTCGGCGCCGACGGCAGGGCAAAGACGACGGTGACGAATGCCCAGGTGACGCTGGGCCCCGGCCCGACGTCCGTGTTCGCCAACGGCGGCACGTCTCTGGTCATCCACGCGAAAGCGGATGACATGAAGACCGATCCCGCCGGGAACGCCGGCGATCGGATCGCATGCGGGGTTATCGCGATGCCCGTGAAGTGAGTGAGCCGGGCTCGAGCCGCCGGTCGGCCTGCCAAGTGATGCAAACCGGCGAACCATGAACACACACAACACGCGAAACGTGGCGGTGGGGGCCGTGAAGAAGTCGACCGAGGCGAGCTGGGAGACGTGAGTGGTGAGGAAAGTGCGCTGAGACCCCGAGGCCGAAGTCGCCGCCGCGCCTCTCACTTCCAGTCCGTGCCGCGGTCGTGCTCGCGGCTCACCGTGACGATCAGGTGCGAGCCGTCAGGTGACCAGGCGGGGTCGTAGCTCTAGAGCGTCGCGTCGGCGAACACGCGTTGCGTCGCGCCTGTGGCGAGCGTCACGGTCCTGATGGCGGAGGTCGGGCCGTCGTTCTGGACCTACGCGAGGCGCTTGCTGTCTCGCGACCAGCGAGGCCGACACGCGCCATGGCCCGACGTGAGCTGTCGCGTCTCACCTCTCGTCAGGTCCAGCAGCTGGATCTCGTAGGACAGGCTGTGCGTCACGTACGCCAGGTAGCGACCGTCTGGTGACGCCGCGGGGAGCACGGCGCCGCTCAGGAGGATGTGCGTGAGGCGCTCCACCGGGAGCGGGCTGGCGGCGGGCAACCACTGGCTCCGCAGTTTCGTCTATCGATCCGTCCACCCGTCTGGGTTTCTCCCCTGTCAGCGAGTCCGCATGTACCGTCTCCTCGCCGATCTTCGTTTCGCGATCCGCTCGCTCCGGCGCCGGCAGGGCTCCAGGAGGCGAACGAGCATCCTGATCCCGAGGCCCAACGCCCGCTGACCCGGCGAGTTTGGGCCGGTGAAACAAGAAAGGGCACGGCGCCGTTGACACGCTGGGCGAGCAGGCGGCCTGAGCGGGGTCCGATCCGATCAACGGGGACGATAGTGCTTGCTCAGCATGCATGCACTGTCTATACTGAGTGCATGCAATACACCATCCGCGGTATCCCGCCGGCCCTTGACACCGCGTTGCGCGAGCGTGCGCGCGCTGCCCGCAAGAGCCTGAACGAGGCTGCGGTGGCCGCCTTGGCGGAAGGCGCGGGTATGGCCGGTGCCCCGCGAAAGCGGAGGGATCTCGGTGATATCGCCGGGACCTGGAAGGCCGACAAGGCGCTGGAATCCGCGCTCGCCGTGCAAGACCAGGTCGACGAGGGTCTCTGGCGGTGAGAGTTGCCCTCGACACGAACCGATACGTCGATCTTTGCAAAGGTGTCGCCGAGACGGTGGAGCTCCTGGAGGAAGCCGAAGCCATTGCGTTGCCGTTCGTCGTGATTGGCGAGCTTCGGGCTGGCTTCGCTCACGGCCAGCGGCAAGCCGAGAACGAGCGGATACTCCGGCACTTCCTCATGAAGGACGGCGTGCGCGTGCTCTTTGCCGACGACCAGACGACGCATCATTACGCGTCTCTGTTCCGCCAGCTCCGCAAACAGGGCACGCCGATTCCTACCAACGACATGTGGCTGGCGGCGCTGGTGCTGCAGCACAATCTGGCGTTGCACGCTCGAGACAAGCACTTCGATCACCTTCCGCAGCTCGTCCGCGTCTGACATCGACCCACCCTGGTCCGCGGTCGGGCATACTCTCGGCATCAGTTCGACCGCCACCCGCCGGCTGTGTTCTCTTGCCTCGCGCGAACGCCTGGCCGAGCGCGACATCGCCCGTTTCACCGGCAATTACCGGGCAGAGGCGTGTACCCGAATCCGACAATCAGATCGAGTCTCAGGTCGCGGACTTCGTCGTAGTCGGCGTCCGCCCAATCTGAGATGCTCCCTGCGGTCTAGTTATATGCGGGACACTACTCGCCAATCGAGTCTGATACGTCCACAGCCTCGGGCGGACGGTTTTCCTCCTTCCGCCGATCGTCCGACATCTCGACGGCGATCGCGGCGGCCTGCTCCGCAGGCACGCCCTCTGTCCGGCGCTCGTACTCTTCCTCCGCGCGCTCATCCCCGACGCGCTGTTCGACATCTGCGACCTGCTCCTGCTGACCCGGAAGGTCGACGCGAAGCTCCTGGATGAGCATCATGATCGTCGCTGCGACAGGGAGCGCGAGGAGCGCGCCGAGGATCCCCATGAGCATCCCGCCCGCAAGGAGGGCGAAGAGTACGACGGACGACGGAAGGCGCAGCGCCCGGCCATAGATACGGGGAACGAGCACGCGGCTCTCGAACTCCTCGTACGCGAGCATGATCAGCAGGACGACGACCACGACGACCGGGCCACGCACCAGCGACGCAAGGACCATCGGTCCTACCGAGAGGAAGGCGCCGATGTAGGGTAGGACATCTGCGACGCCCGCGAACACAGCAAGCGCCATCGCGTTTGGCACGCCGCACGCCACCAAAAGGACGAACGAAAAGACCGCGATCAAAAGGCACGTGATCAGCTGCCCGCGGATGTAAGCGCCGACGATCGTCTCCAGATTCATCATGACGCGGGCGAGGCGGATATGGTGCGAGCGAGGGACGGCCGCGAAAAGCCCGCCGCGAAGCCGATCGCGGTCGATCATGATGTAGAGCGCGAGAAAGATGGCGCTCGCGCCGTACGCCGTGATCTCGAAGACCCGCATCGAGAAAGCGAAGGCCGTTGCGCTGATGGCGCTCCCGGGAGCGTTGTACTTGACGTTCCGCAGCCAGACCGCGAGCGGCGCTGTCAGGTTGGAGTGGGAGAGATAACCCGAAAGGCGTGCGCGAAACGCGGGCTCCTGCTCGATCAGCGCCGAGGCCTGCGCCACGAGCGACGGGATCGTCAGCGTCACGATCAGAGTCACGACGACGAAGAGGAGTGTGAACACGATGGCGATCCCGAGGCCGCGCCTGACACGCCGCGCCTCCATCCAGCTGACGGCTGGACTCATCGTCCCGACGATGAGGAGAGCGACGACGAGCACCAGGAAGACCGGCCAGAGCCGGATCAGCAGCCACATGCAGGCCACGATCAGGATGAGTTGGATCATCGTCGCGGGCGATACCTCGAAGCGCACCACACGCGTCTTCCCGTCCGCGGAAGCCCGTCGCTCGGGGAGCGGCGGAGAGGTGGCGAGCGGCCGCGTGGCCGTCGTCACGGCGCTGACCCCATCCTTGGGTTGGACTTCTCTGTTCACGTTCTCTTCCTCCGCGTCACCGTTACAGCCAGCGGCGTGACCGTCAGGGGCATCTTGCCTTCAGCTTCACTTTAGCAGGAAGTGTGCCCCGAAATTGGGCCCTCGTTGTTCTCCCAAAACGGAGATGGCTCGCGCGAGCCTGGATCACTCGTACCTTGAGGCCTCGACCGGATGCGGGACTAACCTCTGAGCGGGTGTAACAGGTTCACGTGCCCAAGCTGGTCGGCAAAGCCGGAGAAGTGGAGGCCGGGGGGATGCACGTCAGTCACGCGACGTCTACCGCGACCTGAAGATCGAACTGGCGAAGCATGAAGCGAGCATGATCCGGGATAGGGAGCGCCTCCGGACGCTCGAACTCCTGACGGTCAGCGATGCCCAGATACACCTCTGGGCGAAGATTCTGGACGGCCAGCCGCAGGCGATGCTGGCGCTATTGCCTGCTCGACCATCGGGCACGCCTGTTGGCGCTCTACCCGGAGGACGAAGTCCGGACGCTCAGCGTGCTGACCTCACCCAAGCGACCGGACTGGTGGACGCGGACTCCCTGCGTTCAGCGCTCGTCGTCACAGACGGTCAGCACTCCCGACTGTCATGTCGATACGGATTCAACCGCTAGGGCAGACAACCATAGGTACAGCGTATTATCCAGCCGCCGACTAAGGCGAAAACCACCGACCACGGCCGACCACCGCGCAGATGCCTACTACCGCGTGAAGTTGACCGTGACAGTCACGAGAACCGACACGGGCACGCCGTTCAGGAGAGTCGGCGTGTATTCCCACTGCCGCACGGCGTCAAGCGCGGCCTGATCGAGCAGCGGGCTCGAGCGCACTACCTTCGCGTCTACCACTTTCCCGTCGAAGCCAATCGTCGCTTCGATCGTGACCACCCCGGCGACACGCGCCGACTGCGCAATGGCGGGGTATACCGGCTTGACGTCCTTGATCTTGGTTGGTGCCTTGATCCGACCCCCGACGCGGACCGGCGCTCTCTTGGCCTTCGCCCTGGCCGCGGCATCGGCCTTCACTTTGATCGCGACAGCATCGGCCTTCTCCTTGCCCGCGACAGCATCGGCCTCAGCCTTGTCGCCTGCCGCCTTCGCAGCGACTGCGAGTTCCTTGGTCTTGTCGTAGGACTTGAACCACTTGCCTTCCTGAGTTGTCAGCTCGGCGTCAAGGGCTGCCCGGGCATCCTGGGCAGCCCTTAGCGACTCGGCGGCATACTGACCCGCGCGGTCGGTAGCGGCCCTGTCGATGGCGGCCTTGGCCGCCTCCACGTCCGCGTTGGGCGGCGACGCGCAGCCCGTGACAGTGATCGCGAGGCCTAGAGCAATCGCCCCCAATCTGATAATGACACGCATGATGTGTTTTTCTCCTTCAAGCGTCGGATTAACGGTATTTCCATCTGGCTGCCCGGAACAGGCAGATATTACACCTGTGCGCGCCTGCCGTGGCAAGTTCTTCCGTCACGGGCCGTTCGGCACATCGAAACCGGAAGCTGTAGAGGCCCAGGGCGTGGAATCAACCGGAACCGGCCACCCCGAACAGCTTCGCTGGCCTCTCTCAACAGGGCGGCCACTTCATCGCATCCGATAGGTCACGAGCGTGCGGATGTTGGAACAGGCCGTCGTTCTGTGCGGGCGCACCGAAGCCGCGCCTGACCGAGAGCGGAGAATAGAAGACGTCCGTGCTCAGAATCAATCGACTCGTCAGCCGGTAGCTGAGCCCTCCGCTGGCAAAGACCGCCATTCCGTGAGAAAGATAGTGGGTGTGATCGATCATCCCGAAGGTCAGCGCGTTCACCTGGAAGCCCACGTTCATGTAGGCGAGTCCCGGTCGCTGCGTGCGGCGAGAGTCTGTATGGGGCGTCCGGCCGGTATGCGACACTGGCCTCCCCGCCTGCATAGCGGAGGGTAGCCTTGTCGGACGACGCCGCCTGACATCCATCGGGATTGCCCACCGAGCCCGGCTCGAAGGCCACTGTGCGCGCCGGGCACGTGTAGGATCCCTGCACCGAGCCGAGTTGCCCGTAGACACGCACGCCGACGGCCAACGCCTGTGTCTCGTAGACGGGGCGCTCCAGTGCGAGCGCGAGGAGTTTCGTCTTGAGCCCGAACATCGGGACCGGAGGCACGACGGCGACGACAAACGTCAGGCTGCCCGGCAGGGCGATGGCGACGCGGGGCCTGGGGAAGAACGGCGCCTTATTGAGATCCTGCGCTCGCGTGCCGTCGTATCCGACGAGCTGTTGCGGGGCCGTGAGCCGAGGCAGCCATCCGACTTCGAGCCCGATCGACACGGAGCCCGGTTTCTGGGTGCGCGGTGTCTCGAGGCCGCCGACGAGCGTGGCCGAGGTGAAGTACTTGAGCGCCCACGATACCGGCCTGTCGAACGACAAGTGCTCGGTCGAATTCATCATCATCTGGGCGGCTGCCGGCGACGGGGCAACGAGCACCAGCACCGTGCAGACGGGCAGGCACGCCGCCAGCCGCAAGACTCCGGATCGACAACCGACGCTACTGAGCGGTTCGAGTTGCATCTGCAGGCCTCGTTCTGAGTACGAACTGGATCTCGAGCTCGTCTTTGACCCGGATCGTGCCGCCCACCGCGGTGACCGGCACCATACCGAAGTCGGTTTGCTTCAACACGAACGATCCACGCGCCGTCATGCGGCCTCCAGCGTCGAGGATCACGCTGGCCCGGATGGTCATCGGGCGCGTTGTCGCGTGTAACGTCATGTCGCCGTCGATCACCACGTCCGCGGTACCCGCGGTTCGCGCCGTGACGGAGATACGCCGCGACGCAAAGACAATGGCCGAGAATCGTGCGACGTTCAGCACCCGCTCGCCCAGCATCACCTTCTGGACTTCGACGACGTCGGCCGGCGGCTCGTCCTTTCCGGTTACGCGCAGGGCCTTCGCCGCGAACTCGAGCCAGACGCTGGCATGCTGCAGATCTGCCGGATCGAAGGTGACCCGTCCATGCACGTCGGTCGCGGAGACTTGATGTGCATGGCCGGCGAAGCCGAACAGGCCCGCCTTCTCGACCTGGATCAGGACCTGGCTGTTTGCGGCATCGATGGCCAGCACCGTTGGGCCGTTCTCGGCCTGGACGGCAAAAGGGATGATCAACGAGGCCGCGATCAAGAGGATCCGCAACGAATCGCGCAGCATGGCTCACCTCAAGCGTTATTCCCGCCGTTGACACACACTCGATCTAACCGCAAGACGTGTGCCATGGTGCGGCGTGGCTCGTGCCATCGCCATTCGCGCAGCAGTATGACGGCGGAGTACCGACTGCGCGTGGACGAGGGTGCGCGCGAGGCGAGGTCAGGCACGCGGGCCGCACGCTTACGCGCGGCGTACACATTTACGTCGTTCGTAACAGACGGGCGTGTGAAATCACCGGAATCGCGTGATTGCCGGCCTCGCCCGACGGTATCAGACTTGCTCCAGCATCCTCCATACAGCAGGACAGAGCGCCACATCGGCGCTTGGAGGTAAGACGATGAACTCGCGAATGACACTAACGATCGGCGGTTTGCTACTCGTCGCGGCGGCCCTCGGTGGTTGCGGCAGCAACGGCTCCATGAGCCCTGCGTCGCCGACCCCAACGCCAACCCCGGCAGCGTCGGATGTGGTGATCACGATTGTCGGCATGAACGGCAGCCTCTCGTACTCGCCGAACCCGGCAACGGTCACGGTCGGCCAGACGGTGGCCTGGAAGAACGCCGATAGTCTTGCCCACACCGCCACGGCTGACGCTGGAACGTTCAACACGAGCACCCTCGCCGCCGGAGCGACTAGCAGCCCTATCACCATGACGACGGCAGGCACGTTCACGTATCACTGCGCGATCCACGGTTCGATGACCGGGACGTTGACCGTCACCCCGTAAGCGTGCTCGAGAGGTATCTGGCCGCGCCTGAGCCCGTTGATCTTGCGCGGCAGACCGCCTCGACTCGTTTCATCCCGGGCCACCGGCACCGTCGGCCTGACGGACGGCGGCAGCAGCTGCCTCGTGCTGGCGGCCCTGACCGGGGTCGTCAGCGGCTATGTGATTACCCTTCGACTCAGTTGGGCTGCGCACCTCCAGGCCGCCCGTCGCCGCTGTCGATCGGCACGATTGGACCTCTGCGATGCGCTACCCAAGTGAGCTCAGGGTGTAGTGTGACCGGTGAGAAGGAAGGCGCCTACGAGGACGAGCGGGAGTTCTCCGCTGTGGAGTAGTCGAACCCGGAGTACAGGTCCCTGACAAGGGTGCCGATGTTCCGGTATCTTGTAACTGCTCTCGGAGTTCACATGCGGAAGACCATGACGATCAGCGGCATCGCGCTGGTGATCGTGTGGCTGTGGAATGTGAAAGCCCCCGTGTCCGACATTCCACATTCCACGTTCCGTGGTCGCCCCGCCCTACTGTTTTGCTGTGAAGATCGCCTTCGGCATTTTTACGTGCACGCCGAGCGTCTGATCGACGAGCTGTGTGATCGCCACGTCGCCGGTCAGGCTGACGAGCTGGTACGCTTCGTGTTTGGTCAGGCCCTTCGTCGAGGCGAGGAAGTCGATCATCTCCTGGATGGCGGCCTTGGTGGCCACCGTCAGGTCCGTGTCGGTCGCCATGCTGATGAAGTGTGTCGGCGTTTCCGCGCGCGGCCATTCCAGCTTTATCCCCTTGCGCACGGTCAGCCGCAGCCTGCCCCGTAGCGAGGTCTCGATCGCCGTCTGGTCAACTTCCCCGTCGCCCTGGGCGGCGTGGCCGTCTCCCACCTCGAACAAGGCGCCCGGGACGAACACCGGGATGTAGAGCGTGGTCCCGGCCACCAGCTCTTTGTTGTCGATGTTCCCGGCGTGCCTGCCGGGAGGCGTGCTGCTGACGCGGCCCAGCGCCGGCGCAGGGGCCACGCCCATGCTGCCGAAGAAGGGACGGAGCGGCACGACGATGTTCGGCGCGAACGCCGCCGTCATCTTCTTCCGGTCGAGGGCGATGATCCGCGTGCCCGCGCTGCGATCGCAGTTCTCGCGCACGAAGCCGCTGCACCCGTTGTAGCCGTAGTCGATCGGCAGATCGACCGACAGGATGTCCACTTCGAGCGTGTCGCCGGGTTCGGCGCCCTCGACGTAGATCGGGCCCGTCAGGATATGGCCGCCGGGCCCGCGCCGGTCGCCGGTAACCTCGGCAACGACCGACCGTAAGGAGGCTTCGACCTTGGCGGGCGACACGCCGGCGCGCTCGAGCCCGGCAGGCGTGTTGGTGATCAGGGTATCCACGTTGACCACATCACCCGACGCGATGCGCAGGGCCGGTTTGGCTTCGGACCAGTAGTAGCCGTAGGCCACGGTGGCCGGCGTCGCCTCCAGGCGATGGACCCGGGCGCCACGCGTGTTCTGGGCTGCCGGGACGGAGGTGAGGACGAGGAGGGTCGAGACGGTTGCGATGATGGCGCGCCACATGGCGCCATTATAAGGCGAGGGTGCTGGACCGCGCTACATGCACGCCTCAGCTAGTTGGCGACTCTTGAGGTCCTGGACGATGATGCCCAGCGGGGGCAGGATTTCAACCTGCGACCTTTGGTTTCTTTACGAACCCGAAATAGAAGGAAATCTTTCCAGTTGATTCTCATAGCCCTCTACTTCTTCTCGCCCTTCTGCACCAGCGTGTCGTAGTTCTCCTTGACCCACTTCTCAACACCTTTCAAAGAGGTAGTGGCAGCGGCTGGCAGTGGGGAAGGGCCCGCAGCCCTGGCAGTTGGATGGCAGTTGGATGGCAGGAAGATGGCAGTGGCAGCAGCGTCCCAGGCGAGGAGGCCATCGCGCCACTATCGCGTATACTGGCGGCGTCGGAGGCACGACAGCAACGAGGCAGATGATGTCCCTCGACTACACCCTCCTCCGGGCGCCAGTTCCTCCGCTCGGGCGTCTGATGGCTTGGTAAACCGGGCCGACCAGTTCGTTTCCCTGTCTCAGGCCTTCTTCTTCGCCCGCTTCGCCGTCTTGCGCTGCGCCGCCCTCTCCTGCTGCGGCCTTTTCGGCGCGGTCTTGTTCTTGGCCGGGTTGGTTGCCTGCGCCTTGTCGGCAGCTTCAGGCGCGGGTGCCGGTGCAGCCTGCTCGCGCCTCTTCTTCGCCCAATACGCCTTCATCTTCTCGGACTGAGTCTTCCGTGCGGACTTCGACATCATTCGCCCCTTGTTGCGTTTGGCTTTCGGGGCGGCAGGCGCTGGCTCTGCGGCCTGCTCGGTGGCCTGCTTCATGCCAGGGAACATCTTCCGCAGCGCAGCGGCTTCTTGGTCGAGTTCCTTCAGTCTGGCGATGGCGCCGAGGCGGGCCAAGTCGTGGAGCTGCTTGTCAGAGAGTGTGGTCATAGGATTCCAGTTCTGAAATCGGAGTCGGTTCGCTTTGGGCCAGGAAACGGGCGGGTCGGTGTCGCCAGAATACAAGGAAGCCAACTCTCGACTCGCCCATTGTATCTTAAGGATACCGCAAATACTCTGAATGCCTAGGCAAAATGGCTCGTCAGAATTGGGCGAGATGTCCAAGCGACTGGACCCACAGCCTGTCATCGTATATCATCCGCGTCCAAAGGGGCCAGAGTGACGGCGGGAGAACGCCGTGTCTTCAGTCGCATGTGATGCGCGAATGACAGCACGTCATTCCGAAGGGAGTAGCCGATGAGCGAGGAACCAACCGACCACCTGCCCGAAACGGAGTTTAGTATCGGGGCAACGGCTGGCAGCGCCGTCATGGTGGGCCTGACGCCGCTCGCGCAGCAATACCTGGACGAGACACGGCCTTGGGTCCGGTTCATATCCATCATGACCTTTGTGATGGCCGGGCTGATGCTGCTGCTGGGCGTCGTCATGGTCTCGGTCGCTGTGTTCGGGGGCCTCGTGGCGAGGAACAGAGGAACATTGGGCGTGCTGGGCAGCGCGATAGGCGGGGGCGTGATGGCGCTGGTCTATCTGGCGCTGGCCTGCGTGTACATCGCGCCCGGTGTGTATCTGTCTCGCTACGCCGCCGCCATCAAGCTTCTCAGGGCGAACTGCAACCCTGGCGGACTGGAAGACGCCCTCAAGCACCAGAAGTCCTTCTGGCGCTTCGCCGGCATCGTGACCGTGATTAGTCTCGCCGTTGGAGTAGCCGGTGTGTGTCTGGTCATTGTGGCCGGCGTGATGGCTGCCGTGATGGCTGCGCGACCATAGGGCGTCGAGCCGCCTCTCCTGCAGAATGCTGTGGCCCATCATAAGGAAGCCCGCGGGACAATCGGAAGCATAAACGGGCTCTTCGTCGATTTGAATGCAGCGGTTTGAGCTGATCACCCGGCCGCCTGCGCGGGCCGCTGTTGGGGTGGGCGGCCTGCTCGGCGGCC